>ERZ1023497.195-NODE-195-length-23652-cov-75.080519_pt1 | contig 23652 bp, 19 predicted proteins | sample MGYA00380543_ERZ1023497 | MGnify/ENA primary metagenome ERZ1023497 (study PRJEB33173, sample SAMEA4830384) | metagenome | study: EMG produced TPA metagenomics assembly of the PRJEB25223 data set... | reverse complement strand
TCCAAAATTCAACTGGTGGTATTTTAGGACCTCAAGATAGTTATTTATTAACACGTGGTATCAAAACATTAGGTTTAAGAGTAGAACAAATTAATAGAAACGTTAAAGAAGTCGTAGCATTATTAAACAAACATAAAAATGTTGTTAAAACAATTCACCCACTAAACGAAGACCATGTGAATCGAGACATTCACTTCGAACAAGCCTCAGGATACCCAGGTATCATTTCATTTGAAGTCGCTGATGTAGAAAAAGCAAAAGAAGTGATTAAACATACAAAATTATTCACATTAGCAGAAAGTTTAGGCGCAGTAGAAAGTTTAATTTCAGTACCAAGTCTTATGACACATGCATCAATACCAGCAGAAATTCGTCATAAAGAAGGTATCGCAGACGGCATGATCCGTCTATCTATCGGTATAGAAGATACAGAAGACTTAGTAGAAGACTTAAACCAAGCATTAAATCAAATATAATAAAAAGAAAGGCTGAGACAGCGGAAATTGACCGCTATCTCAGCCTTTTTTTCATATTTGAGATTTGCTGGAAGCATGTATTTGGTGTGGTATGGCGGTATCTGTGGAGCGAATGTTGCTAGATTGGGTAGTCTTGCAATATATGGGCGAGCTATGTTGCTTGTTTGGGCTGTCTTGCAACATACGGATGCTCTATGTCGCTTGTTTGGGCTGTCTTGCAACATACGGGCGAGCTATGTTGCTTGTTTGGATAGTCTTGCAATATTTGAGGCTTCAACATTGCTAGTCACCCTCCTCTTGCAATATTCGAGGTTCCTATTTATCTTGTTTGGTCAATCTTGATAAATACAATGCTTCTATTTATCTTGTTTAGTCAGTCTTGATAAATACAGACCTCCTATTTATCTTGTTTGGTCAATCTTGATAAATACAATGCTTCTATTTATCTTGTTTAGTCAGTCTTGATAAATACAGACCTCCTATTTATCTTGTTTAGTCAGTCTTGATAAATACAGACCTCCTATTTATCTTGTCGACTCCATTTCTATAATTACAAACCTCTCTATCCATTACACCATCCCCAATACACTCCTCACCCCATTTATTTCTCCCAAAAAGAAAGTCAGGGACATCACGCGAGATGTCCCTGACTTTTTATTAGAATTTTAATTTATCTGGTCTATAAAATGCGATGATAATTGAAGCGATGATAAAGAATGCCATGGCTATAAATAAGGGGAAGTCGATTTTAATATCGAATGCTGCTCCGGCTACTAATGGCCCTATCAAGTTACCAACGCTTGTGGCTGCTGAGTTCAGACCACCTGCTGTTCCTTGGTTATTACCTGCTAATTTAGAGAAATAGTTCGTCATAGATGGTCTGATCAAATCAAATCCTATAAATATTACGAAACTGACTAACATCACTGTAATGTAGTGAGAAGCATATACAAAGGCACCAAGAATTAACACTGAGTAGATTAATGAGAATAGCGTTAATTTAATTTCACCGATCTTACCGACAAGTTTCTCGAATAAGAATAATTGGAATATAACCCCTACTATCGCTCCACCTGTAATCGCGATAGAAATATCTTTCGGTTCAAAGCCTACTTTCTCTGCTGTATATAATGAGAACATTGTTTCAGTAGATGCTAAACCGTAAGACAATATCAACATAATGATGACCGGTACGACAAACAATTTATATGGAAATGGCTCTTTGACTTTAGGACGTGCTGTTTCATTTGAATCATCGTCACTTGCTTCTTTTAAAAGGAATACTGAGAATAACAAAGCGATGATGCCAAGTGCACCAGCAAAATAAAAAGGCATTCTATGCGAAATTTCTGCTAAGAATCCTCCTACACCCGGTCCAACTATGAACCCTGTATTAATAACGGCTGACATATAACTAAAGTTCTTTGCTCTATTTTCTGAAGTCGATAAATCTCCAATCATACCATTTACACCAGGCATGACAAACGCTGCACTAATGCCACCTAATACTCTTGAAACTAAAAGTATTGAAAATGTATTACCCATCGCGAAAATAAATTCTGAAATGGAGAATAACAGCAGGCCGATAATAATAATAATTTTTTTACCAAACTTATCTGCAAATCGTCCTCCAAACGGTGAAGCGATCATTTGGAACATTGCAAATACTGCGACCAGCATGCCTAAATCACTTCCATTTAAATCTAAATCATGCAAAATTGTAGGTAATACTGGTATGACAATACTAATACCTAAAAACATTAAAAATATATTAAAATATAAAACGTTTAACTTATTATTCATTTTAGACCTCCTTCTTCATTACTTTTACAAATATTAAGTGATTTTCACTATATTCTAATCTATTTATTTTGATTTGCATAACATAATGCAACCTTTAATATATACAATTTATAGTGTATAGTAACTATACAGTCAATAGGAGGAACTTAATTTATGCAAAAAATTAATCAAATACCTATAAGTGAGTTTGCAAGCTTAACAAATGTTAGCCGTCAGACACTCATATACTATGATAAAATCAATCTTTTCAAACCAGATTATAAGAACGAAATTGGCTACCGATATTACTCCATTAAACAAATTGAACTTATAAGTGTAATAACTTTATTGAAAGAACTCGGCATGCCATTAAAAGAAATTAAAGAATATACACAAAATAAATCACCTGAGCACTTTTTAAATTTAATGACGCAACAGAAGAAAACGATTCAAGAACAGAAGAAGCATTTAGAATACAATGAAATGATCATTGATAGTAAGATTCAACTCATTAGAGACGCTATGGAAACATCCTTTGATAAAATTGAAATTGAAGAATATGATGAAATGACTTTCTATATCAGTGACAACATCGCGAATGCTTCAGAACTCGATTTCTTAATATCAATTAACCAGTTTATTGATGAGCTGAAATCACACGAAATTTTTTCTAGTCAGCCAATCGGTGTCGTAACGCACAAAAATGATATTTTAAGTAGTAATTACTATCATTATAGTTACCTTTATGTGAATATCCCAAATTCTAAAAAACACTACAAAAATACCGTTACGTTAAAAGGTAAATATTTAGTCGGTTATTATATAGGCATTGATGAACATGTTGAAGAAGCTTACAACAAAATGTTAAATAAAATAGATGAATTGAACTTAACAATGGGTGAATATGTATACGAAGAATACGTATTTGATTCAGTTATTAAAAATAATGAGAATGAATATATCACTAAAATTATGATTGAAATCATATAAAAACGCGGTAATAAAAAGGCAAGACGCTTATTATATTTGGTAATAATGAATATTATCCGTGGACAACATCGTTATAATAATCATATTGTCGATTATTACTATAAATTAAGAAAGCAGCCAAATGAGAAATCTCATAAGACTGCCGTTGTCGCATGTATTAATCGACTATTAAAAACTTTTCATTATTTAATAATGAATCATAAACTATACGATTACGAAATGTCCCCACAATGAATCGTATAATCACATATAGTTTAACACCTTATCCAAAAAAATAAAATTGGACGGTATTATTAAGTAATGACTTTTTTAAACTTAAGCACTTGACTAATCGTAGGAAAAGGGAGCGGAACAGAAATCTAATTTGTAAAAAAGATTTCGTAGTCCCGCCCCGGCAAGGATGACTAGAGTTGAAAAAGCTTGGTACAAGCGCATTTCAATTCAGTCATCTACTGCCAAGATACTACAAGAGACTGAGACATTACATTATGTCCCAGTCTCTATTATTTTATTGGAAACATCTTGAAATACGTACCGATTTTCCATAAGTATTCTAACGGACCATATTTAAAGTAACTTAACCACAAACTTGAGAATATTAACTGTATCACAAGAATGATTAAACAAAGGTTCGCCGTATGGATTAAACGACAATCTGACAAACCAAATCCATAGCTAAACAATAGTATCAACAACGTCTGCCCGATATAATTCGTAAGTGCCATTTGTCCATACGTTCTTAACGGTTTCAATAATTGTTGCACGACTTTATATTGTAACAACGTGACGAGTACACTAAAGTAACATATCGTCATAATTGGACTCAAAATTAAAATCAATTGATTCGTTAAAGCATATTGTTTCAAATATTGCGCTTCAGTAATACCTGTATATTTAATCGCTTGGTAAGAAGCGCCAACGTAGATTTGATTTAAGTAATAGATGCCGATTACCGAAATGATCATCGTCAATAGCGCAATAATGGCATAATAATTTCTATGTTGGTACATTTTTTGATGTAGAGCAAATTGAGCAAATGTTAAACCTAAAGTGAACAGTGGAAGCGGCATTAATATTTTACCGCCCAATCCAATCGCTACGCATAAGAGTATCATACCGATTGCGAAATTCACCCATTTATTCACTTTGAACAGTGGTAATAGTACTAATCCAAATATGGCATATACAAGCAATACCTCTCCCGGTTGGAGTTGCATATGTCCTAATCCTAACAGCGCCAATATTACAATTCTTCTCAAATAAATCACATATGGATGTTCACTTTTCGCTTTCGCTCGATTAATAAAAATATAAAAACCAACACCAAACAAAAATGAAAAAATCGACATAAACTTTGATTCAATAAATATATCTAAAAACTTCTGATAACGAACTTCTACTATTGAAAAATCAAATGGTACTGGTATAATGCTCGAAACATTAAGAAAAATAATACCAAATAAAGCAAATCCTCTAATATAATCTAAAACATAAATACGATGATTCGATGCAGTTGGAATCATGACATATGCCTCCTTTAAATCCTTGTTATAATTTATCATTTATACAAAGAAATACAACGAACAATATTGTCACATGGCTTGTCACATCGCATTAAAAAAGACTAGGACAACTAGCCCTAGCCTTTAACTTCTATGCCTTCAATCTAGCTTGAATCATAATTGGATAGATACATAATGCTGATATGATTCCAATTGCACCTAATATATGAAACATTTCATAAATATGTTGATATACCCATTTGAAGAATGGCGTGAAATCACCGAGTACAAACCAGATAAATACGATGACACCTAGAAATAGTACACCGATCATTGTTGGGATAACACCTATGCGATAAATAATCGCACCGAGTAAGAAACAAATTCCTGCGATAAACAAAATAGCTAGGAAATCCACCCACATACTATCCAATCCACTAGCGTTAGGCAGTATATCCGATATTCTCATAAGTGTTACGTCACTATTTGTCACACTTGCTACACGTTCTAATATAAAGCTAATCACTTCTTGAATGATAAGCATCATAACTATAAATATAATGTAACTTAGCCATAAACTTACGATATACTGTCTTCTTGTCGCACCAAGTTCAATTGATGATTTAAGTGGATCACCAAACATGAATAATGGTAAGAAACCTAATATACCGTATACCGGTCCAGATAATAAAGGATTAAATGAATCTGATGGTTCAATATAAAATCCAATCACAAAGTATATCGCGGCTAAAACGACAAGTACGATACTAAACGTATATAATTGTACTTTTAGTTCTTTAAAGATAATCGAGAAAGACCCTTTTAAATCACCCATGATTAGCCTCCTTTGTCATTGTCATATTCACTAAATAATCTTGAATACTTGCTTTATCAACTTTCACATTCAACGCTTTACACTGTTCTTGTAAGTCTGCATTATAAGGAATATCCGCCATCACTTTATGCTGACTCATAATCGTTGATTGCTCGATAATATCATCCTTCGAAGCAATTTGATGAATATCTTCTAATTTACCAACTAATATTGCACCTCTAGATTGAAAGTATTCTATTGGCTCATGTAACTTCACACGATGATCAGATATCACGATGAGCTTTTCACATATTTTCTCAATTTCTTTAATATGATGAGAAGCAATCATGATATATCTCGGATCCGCTTCGAACGATTCTCTCAACGCTTGTGTAAACAACTTTCTCATATAAGCATCCAATCCGTTTGTCGGTTCATCTAACATCGTCACTGGTGCATGACTTGCAAGCCCAATCACACTTTGAACCATTGACTTCATACCTTTAGAAAAAGTTCGAATCTTCTTCTTTCTTGGTAGTTCAAATAAATCTATTAAATAATCCGCTTCTTCTTGATCCCAATTGTCATTGAACATTGCTGCAAATTTCATCGCGTCATTTACATTCCACGTCTTTCCGAAGAAGTGGTTCTCTCTTAAATACGTAATTTGCTTTGAAGCTTCTGCATTGTTATAAGGTTTATAGTTTAATATCGCTATGTCGCCTGAATTTTGCTTTTCTTGACCTGACATGAGTTTCATTAACGTCGTCTTACCAGAACCATTTCGTCCCCATAAACCAATAATCATTGGTTCATCATCTTGAAGTGTTAAATCTTGAAGTACATATTCATCTTTATACTTAAACGACATGTTCTGAATATCAATGATTGTCATAGTCTTGTTCCACCCTTCTTATGAGTTCTTCCTTACTTATATTAAGTCTCTTAGCTTCTTTAACCATGTTTTGGATATAAGAGTTTGAGAAGTCTTGCATTCTTGTATTTACGAGCTTGTCGCGCGCATCTTCAGCTATAAATACACCAATCCCTCTCTTCTTAGCTACAATGCCTTCATCCATCAACAGTGCAATACCTTTTTGAGCCGTCGCTCTATTAATATTGTAAAAGTTTGAAAGTTCCGTTGTGGAAGGTATTTGTTCGCCTTCTGACAAAAGTCCTTCAACTAAATCATCTTTAATCATATCTGCAATTTGCAAAAATATAGGTGTATCTTCATTTAAAGTAGGTTTCATTTTCATTCTCCTTATCCTATAACATGATTGGTTGATTAGTTGTGTAATCAACTATAATATCATTCACGTTATTTGTCAAACATTCTTCATTTATTTCATTCGTCCTAAACGATGTTAACCCCTATTATATCAGCAATTCACGTACGTTAAATTTAATTATTTAAACAATAAAAAAGACTTAGACAACCCATCATGTCTAAGTCCCTTATAGTTACATATATCTAAAACAACGTATGAATCGCTTTGTCGAAATATTTTTCAAAGTATTCATGTCTATGAATGCCTTCTTTATCTGTGATAAACGTTAAAGTCGAATCATCATGAACCAGCTTCTCTTTCACCAACTCAACGGCTTCATACGTATTCGGTACCATCCATTTTAAAATATTAGGATATTCTACCCCTTCTTGCTCTCCTACATACCAATAAATATGACGTGGATACTCTATTGGTTTGCTATTTTTGATGAAATCTAAAAAGTTCGGATACCACATAGAAGCAGACATTAAAATATAGCTACCAAATAAGTGTGGACGTGTTAGTAAAGCATATAATGAAACTAACGCGCCGAATGATCCACCACCGATTGCTAAATATTCCGCTTCATCAAAGATATGATAATGTTCTTTAAGAAATGGTATTAATTCAAATTCCAACATATCTAAATATTGATTAGCATCTCCCGCATAATGTGCTTGATCAACTTTTTCTTCCCATGGCGTATATTCCCTATTTCTATCAACTGGTTCAATACCGACATACATAATATCTCGCGGCTTATCTTCAATCAGTTTATTAAATATATAATCCCCATCTTGAACGATTACTGTCTTAAATGGTTTAGGATTTTGTTCATCATAACCAACTGGCATAGCCACCGTTACGAATCGATCATTCCATAAAAATTTTTGTACAACTTGCATAACTTTTCACTCCCGTTATATTCCCTTCTATAATTGAGAAACGTTATCATTTATTACATCATACCATAAATACCGTTAGTTATCATTTGCATATAACATGGCTTTGTATCATGATAAAAATAATCTATAAATAAATTTAACAAGGGGTGTTATTTTTATGAAAAAAGCGCTAATCATTCTTACAGAAGCATATGCAGATTGGGAAGTCAGTTATGTTACTGCAGAACTCGCTATGTCACACGGATTTGAAATCGATACAGTATCATTAGGTGAATCAACTGTTACATCTATCGGCCAATTGAAGACAACCGTAGACTATACAATAGATAACATTAAAGATTCTTACGACGCTTTAATTATCATAGGCGGTAACAATTGGTCACAAATTGAAAATGAACAACTCGCACAACTCATTAAGACATCTTTAGACAACAATATCGTTGTAGGCGCAATATGTGCAGCCGTTGACTTCTTTGCAAGAAATGGATTACTTACGGGATATAAACATACGGGAAATGATTTAAACCAATGGACGACAGAAGAGAACTACAAAGCCTATACAAACGCATTAGACTTTATGAATGAAGATAGTGTTGTTGATAAGAACCTCGTCACAGCAAACGGATCTAGTGCAGTAGACTTTGCATTTAATGTAATTCGCGCATTAGGACTTCTAGATTACAAAGAAGCGGAAAAACAAAAATACTTTTATAAATCAGGTTATGTATCTTATAAGATGAAATACGGAGAAATTGGATAAGAAGCGAGAAAAATAAAAATAACCTTTAAGGAGTGCTCAATATGACACAACATGAAAATATTGTCACGATTGCCTCACAATGTGGTTTAGATATTCAACCTGAATCAATTTCGATAAATGAATCAGGACTTGATTTTCAAGTAGCATTTGCTGGAGATAGACATGGTGTTGAATGGGTATTACGCATACCGAGAAGACCAGAAGTGTATGCGCGAACAGATTCAGAAAAAGAAACCGTAGACTTCATACAACAACATGTATCATTTGAAGTACCTAATTGGCAAATCCATAAAGAAACATTAATTGCGTATCCTAAACTAACAGGCGTACCTGCAGCTACAATTGATCCTGATTTACAACAATACGTATGGGAAATAGAACATAAACCCGTGCCTCAGAACTTTATTGATACACTGGCAGAAGTACTTGTTGATTTGCATAGTATAACAGACGAAGAACTCTTTTCAAGTGAAATTAAGACGACAACGATTCAACAAATTAAACAAGATTATCAAGAGCGTATGTATAAAGTAAAAGAAACGTTCGGAGTTTCCCCTGATTTATGGAATAGATGGCAAACATGGTTAGAGCGAGATGAGCTATGGCCAAATCATGTCACGATGATACACGGAGACTTGCACCCAGGTCATATTATGGTGGATAAAGAAGCAAATGTGACAGGTCTTATCGATTGGACAGAAGCAAGTCATGCAGACCCGTCCAATGATTTTATGGGACATCACCGTGTATTTGGCGATGAAGGGCTAGATGATCTGATAGAAGCTTATGATAAAGCTGGTGGAACGACATGGCCACATATGAAAGAACATATTATTGAATTAAATGCAGTGTTTCCAATGTTTATTGCTGAATTTGCGCTTGCCTCAGGAGAAGCGGCATATGAGAAAATGGCAAAGAAAGAATTAGGTGTTGATGAATAAGATCGTATCAAAAAAGGTTAGCTCGTGTGAGCTAACCTTTATATATGTGTTGCAAAGAAATTATTTAAGATGGTTAATTGTTCCGGTACGCTATTTCTTGAAACTTCAGGATGTGACGTAATATGTTTATCTGCTAAGTTGATTTTGTAAATCTTAGATGCATCAATACGATCTGTCTGTTTATAATACAATTCAACATTTTCACTACATATCACATATTTCGTGTATTCATTGCTATCATCTAAATGCTGATTAATTTGAGGCACTAAATCGTCATTTCTCAAATCCTTTAAGAATCTTCTATCCTTCTGCTCTAACGCACCACCAATATTCACAATTGGATCTACTGCTAAAGTATTCATATCCATCGCCGTACCGTGATAAATCGCACCCATACCGCCTTTAGAACCACCATAAAGTACAACATGCTCTTTATCAATATTCAGTTCTTCCATCACCTTTAAAATCGTACTCTGAATTTCCTGCTCATATTCAGGATAATTCGTCGTACTAATATAATGAGAGCCATGTGATACATTTAAATCCATTATCCTCAAAGTATAAACATTCTTCACGAGACTTCTCTCAATACCATCAAAGAACTTAGGGAACATCCTATTCGGAATCAACGAACTATCATATCGCTTAGCATCTGGCATACAAGTAAAAATAACAAGCAACTTCTTAGGCACCTCATCATTTACCTTCCTACCAGCCGGCTCATCTAACGTATAGAAAATATCCTTATGTCTAATTAAATCTTTTCTCTTAAATAATTCATGTACATGTGTTCTCTTATAGAACTTAGAAATCGTCTTTTGATGAAAATACAAAATATAATCATTAGCCAAGATTTCTTTATACATTTCATGAAGCTTACGATCCTGTCTAGCTAACTGAATAAAATTCGAATCACTACCCGTATCAATTTGAATACGCTTTTGATTCATAAAATCAATAGGCTCATGAAGCGCATAAATCTCTTTAGGTTTATTACGAACTTTCTTAACAAACCTCCCCTTATCAAACAAATAAGCCATAAATATCCCAACCCTCTATTTAGTATTATGTATTATATCTCTCACGTCGTACTAAAAAAGAAATGTTTGTTATAGCTTAACATATTGGGGAATTCTTATAGAAAGAATTATATAAAAAGCGTGTAATTAGCTCTATAATTATAAGTGACTAAACTTGATAAACAAGGTATCTTTATGTAAATAAATGATACTATAATAAATAGAAAATAAAGTTGTAGGTGAAGAACATGAAGAAATTAATAGGTATTAGTATATTAAATTGTATATTATTAGTTGGGTGTGGGAACAGCACTTTAGATAAAGACTATTTAAACATAGCGCACAGAGGCGCAAGTGGTTCTAAACCAGAACATACATATGCATCTTATGATAAAGCCATAAAACAAAATGCAGATTACACAGAGTTAGATTTACAAATGACTAAAGACAAAAAATTAATCGCAATGCATGATAATAAAGTAGATAGAACTACAAATGGTACTGGATTAGTTAAAGATAAAAATTTAAAAGAAATAAAAAGCTTAGATGCTAGATCGTGGTTTGATAAAAAATATAAAAATGAAAAAGTACCAGAATTAAATGATATTTTAAATAAATATAAAGATAAAACTAATTTCTATATTGAAACTAAACATCCAGATATGTATCCAGGGATGGATGAAAAACTAATAAAAGATTTAGAAAATAATGGTTTACTTAAACAAGAAAACTTGAAAAATGGTAACTTAATCATTCAATCATTCTCTGAAACCAGTCTAAAAAATATACACAAACTCAATGAAGATATACCGTTAATTCATTTAATAAATGATAAAGATGTAGAAAAATTAAACGACAAAGTATTGGAAAGACTATCTAAATTCACATATGGACTTGGTTTTAATAAAGATGTAATTAATGAAGAATTAGTAGAAAAAATACATAAACACAAATTGAAAGTTCATGTCTTTACACTAAATAATGAACAAGAAGTTAAAGAAATGAAAGATATTAATGTTGACGGTGCTTTTAATAACAATCCTTAATAAGTTTTAATTTTTCTCCTTAAAGTAATCAAATCTCAAATAAATAGATAACCAATGAAATTGGGAGATAATTGTTCTAGAAAGTAAATATACAGTGGAAATTCATTTGTAAAATTGAATTTCCACTGTATTTCGTTTTTAAAGTATTCTTTGTAGCTCATAGAGCTACCATTTTTCCTTATATTTGTTGTCATTAGGGCAATTCCAAGTTCACGTATTACTTTGGATTTTCCTCGTAATGACATACGAGTGAAACTCAAAATAACCTTCTAATATCCGAAAACTGGTTCTACATATATCTTTCTTTGTTTGTAGATTTTTTCAGTTTCAGGATTTGAAAGCAAGTTTTGTGTCATATATTTGAAGTATTCCCAAACGCTAATTTCCATGACTTTTTCATTTGTATGTTGATATGTATTTTTTCTACATAAGTTAAATAAATCACAATTACTAGAGTTTTCACATTCATATAATTTTAAATTACGTTTGTAATTTAATTATCAATATGCTAAGCATATCTTTTAAATGGCAATCTAAGATTGTTAAGACATATACACTCATCTTTTATTTCATCGTAAGTCCAATTTTGAGTATTAAATTCATTTTTTATATTTCTTCGTTTGTTCTTTTAAGTACATACTGTATATAATGAGTGGCGTTCTGCTAAACAAGTCTAATACATTATTATAGTCACTACCATAACCAGCACCTGCAACAATGTACTAAGGTAAATCAAAATAGTTATTTTTAATGTTATTTAAAAATGGAATTAAAGTTCTAGTAGCTGTAAGATTCAGAAAAATATCATATGTTAATACGAACTGAGAATTTGTAGCGATTTGTAAAATATATCCTAATTTCAACTCCCCATACATCATATGATTGTCTTACATACTCATGGAGTTTCATCATGATTAGTTTTGGAATAACTATTTCTTTCACCTAATATTTCTAATTGTTTTTTATACTTAACCTGTCTATCTATATTGTCGCTTAAATATTTTTTAATCAAATTTATCCCACTTCTTTTTGTACGTAATACGTGGTATCAATTTCTGAAATTAATACTTTAATATTTAATAAATGGAAATTTATAACGATTTTATAAAGTACTGATTCCTGAGGAATTAGTATGAGTGAGAGACTACAGGCTCGATCCATGAACTAAGAAAATATACTCGAATAAAATCGTATATTATAAAAAACCTCATTTTCACTGTATAAATCAGTAGAATGAGGTTTTTTATAATTTGAGTTAAGAATTATATCCCAATCTCTTTGTGATGAACTAAAATGAATGGGTTTAAAATAAATATTCTAAGCTTCTTGCATATGCTTACTTTCTAACGATAAATATTCATTCATGCCTTTTACAACATCATAATCAGGTGAATATCCCAATTCTTGTAAGTCAGTTATGTCTGCTAAAGAGTGTTTAACATCACCCAATCTTTCATCAGCAAACTCAAATTCTATTTCTTTATTGTAATTATTTTTAAATGTTTCAAACATTTTTAATAATGTATTTGCTTTTCCACTTCCTACATTATATATATTTCCAGTTGCTTCATCACTATTAATTACAATTGACATAGCTTTTACAATATCTTTGACATATACAAAATCCCTACTTTGTAACCCGTCACCATTGAAAGTGAATTTCCCATCTGTATCAAATCTATCTTTCATAATTGATAACACACCTGAATATTGGGATTTAGGATCTTGTTTTGGTCCGTATACATTGAAAAATCTTAACGCAACCGTTGGTAAACCATATAATTTTCTATAAATTTTCAAATATTGTTCACCAGCATATTTTTGGATAGCATATGGAGATTCCGGTTGAATAATGCTATTTATATTTTTCGGCAAACTAGGGTCATTTCCATAAATAGCTGCTGATGAAGCAAAGACTATTTTTTTAATATTATTATTATGTTCTCTAGTAATTTCTAGTAATTTTAAAGTTGCTTCAATATTTACTTCGTTAGAAGTAATAGGATCGGTAACTGTGTCAACGACACTTACAACTGCTGCAAGGTGTATAATTACATCAAATTGATATTTTTTTGTTAATATTTCAATATTATTATAATCTCTAATATCCATATTAAAAAAATGTTCCGGAGAAACAAATGGAATATTTTCTATTTTCCCTGTTGATAGATTATCTAAAATGTATACTTCATGCCCTTTATCATGAAAATACTCCGCTGCATTTGATCCAATAAATCCAGCTCCACCCGTAATTAATATATTCAAAATAACCACTCCTTTTTTATCGTAAAACTTAATTTATAAAACATATAAAAATTAATAATTGAACTCTTTTTCTTTCAGTTCCACTGATTCTTCATAGGCATAGACTGATTCTTGATAATGTTCGCTTCTTGGTAGTATCCCGTTTTTAATCGCATTATTATATGCATTCATCTTTGTTTGTTCGTCTTGTTTGCTATATATTATCTCAGCTAAATCCTTCTGAGTCTTTATGTTAAATTCTTTTTCTTTTTTCTTTTGAGTTTTATTGATTTTCTTAGTTGTTAGTTCAGTTTTTTCTTTTTTTGTATCTTTATTTTTTTTCGAGTCATTATCAGTTGTCATCATTAAGATAGCAGACAGTACAGTTAAACAAAAAATAATCACTACAAGAAGTATATTCTTCAATGCTTTACCTCTCCTCTTTGTAAATAATACCATTACTATTAAACTACAAAATGTTACATTTGTAAATTTGATTTTGTCAATTTAGATTATTAATTTACTTCTCATTACTATATTTAATAACATATTTACAAATCTCGTCATTAATATATCATCACACAACTAATTATTCAACATTCAATAGCGCACAAAATAGTTAAATTTATTTTTTTAAATTTTAAAATCATATATTATTTTTCTAACTAACATATACTTAATTCCAAGTATAATCAAACAATCACAAAAGTAAAATTAATAAACAAAAATGTTTTTCAAAAAATATAGATTAAAATTGATTAATAGTCTATAATTATTTTGAAATTTAATGAAATATAGATTCTGTAAATTAATTATTATAAATTTCTCTATCAATCTAGAATGTTCATGACTAATTAATGTAATAAAAAAATTATTAATATAAGTTATAAAAATGTTATAATTGAGATTATGTGTTTTTGGTGATTACACACTTATTAAATTTTTATTTATAAGTAAATTAACTATAAAGGACGGATGATTTAAAAAATGAAAAAAAAGCTTTTAAGTATTATTGTACCGGTGTATAACGTACAAGGATATATACATGATTGTGTTGATTCTTTACTCGCACAAAATATCGATAACTCTTTATATGAAATAATTTTAATTAATGACGGATCAAAGGATAAATCTGGAGAGATTATAGATAGGTTTAGCCAATCATATAAAAATATTAAGTCATTTCATTATGAAAATAGCGGTTTAGGTGCAACTAGAAATAAAGGTATTAATCTTGCGAGTGGCAAATATATTGCATTTTTAGATAGTGATGATTTTGTACCAAAGAAAGCATATGAATCTTTAATAGAATCTGCTGAATATAATAATGCTGATATTGTAACTAGTCCTGTAGAAAGATTTGAAGATGGCAAATATACACGTTCTGGATTGCATAAAAAAGTTGATTTCACTCAAAAATCAGGCATCATTTTAGAAGATGTACCTAGCTTACTATACGACACTACAAGTACTAATAAACTTTATAATTTAGAATTTTTAAAAAAACATAGTTTATACTTTCCAGAAAATATCGTTTATGAAGATATACGTTTTACTATGGCTGCATATGTTAAAGCAAAAAAAATTAATATAATTGAAGATGTAACATATATATGGAGAATTAGAACTGGAGAATCTATATCAATAAGTCAAGATAGATTTAATATTCAAAGTTATAAAGATCGTATTAATACATGTATAGATACTCTTAGTTACTTTAAAAAAATGAGTAGTAAAAAAATCTCAGAAGCATTTGAAAAACGTATTATCGAATTTGATATACCCTTATTTTTCCCTGACTATAAAAATACAGATATAGAGTACACAAGACAATTTGCAGAAATAACAAAAAAACATCTTTGTAATTTAGATAATAGCTATATAATAAATTGTGATTATAGAAAACAAACAATTTATAATGCACTTAAGAACGATGATTATAATTTAATTTTGAACTATAGCTTAGATAAAGTTAGGACGATGAATATTTTTATTGATGATAAAATCATAGCTAGAGATAATTACTTAACCAAAGAATATTTAGATTTAATCGATTTTAATAATAGCGATATTATTAAAACAAAAGTCATCAATACAGAATTTATAAAAGACAAAATTCTTATAACAGTTAAAATTACTTCAAATTTACTTAATAAAATTAATGAAGAATATTTAACTGCTCAATTATTTAATAAAAATACCGAAACAAAAATTAGAATTAAGAATTTAGAGAAAGACTTATATGAACTAAGTATTGATTTAAAAATTATTGGCCAACTATCTATTGATGGTTTGAACAAAATAAAAATTATTTACAATAATAATGGTTTGAATTCTGAAAAAGTATTAAGTGAACCTGGAAAAAATAAAAGTTTAACAACACTATTAGTAAAACATAAAAATTTCAACTATAGAATAAACTATTCTTTTGGATGGGAATTATTCATAGAAAAAGAACCTATCAATACTATATTTAAAGATACAAATATTATAGATAACAAATTAATTATTTTCGCAAACCACATAGATAAATATTCAACATTCAGGCTTAAGAATTATCGTGAACAAAGTGTCGTTGGAAACATAAAAGATAATACCATTTCTTTTGACTTAAATTATTTAAAAAAAGATAATAGATTATTTGAATTAAGTGTACAAAGAGAAGGTTTAAAATCACACAACTATAAATTTCAAAAAATGCCAAGATTTTTCAAGTTTATAAATTGTCAAGAACACTATGAATACGTACTTCGTGTTTATAGTAATCATTCAATTTCAGTTAATAAAAAAGGACTACATTCAAAACTAAATTCAATTTCACAAAAGCAGAACATGATTAGTGTTACATATACATCTCCGTATAATGATCAAGTAACCAGTGCAAATCTTGTTCTAAAATCTACAAATGGAAAAGTAACAAAACAATTTGAGAGTAAAAAGCTTTCTCCTAATACATTTGAAACAATTATCGACTTAGAAACTACAAACATTAATCATTTTTTAACATATGGAAAGTTTATATTCTCAGTTGATTATTATAATCATGAAAAATTACTACCAGAATCTCTACTATTGAATGAAAAACAAAATGTTAAATTTCCTTTTAAATTTGTTCACAAAAATAGAATTTACAATTTTACTTCTAAAAATGGGCATTTAGTATACCTTGATAAAAATCAGATACTTAATAAAAGCGAAAACACAAAATTTAAAAGAGATAAAATTTACAAATATTTATATCCACTATTTAGGTTACTACCTATACAAAAGAATAAAGTTGTTTATTATTCTTATTGGGGTGACCAATATGCATGTAGTCCAAAAGCAATATACCAAGAATTATCATCTAATAAGAAGAATTTCAAAAATGTATGGATCTTAAATGATGTAAATACACCTATTGATGGGAATCCAATAAAAGTGAAAAAGAATTCAATCTCATATTGGTATCATTTAGCTACTTCTAAATATTTTATTCAAAATACTAATATGCCAGTTTATTATATGAAAAGAAAAAAACAAAGAGAAGTCCAAACATTCCATGGTACATTTATGAAAACTATGGGATTCGATACTCCTGAGTTTAAATATGAAACACGCCAAAATAAAATAGATGAATTCCAGAAAAAGGTTAATAACTGGGACTATGTTTCTATTCCCTCAGACTATATGAAAGAAAAGGCTAAAAGTGCATTCAATACTAATGTAAAACCAATAAAATCTGGTTTTCCAAGAAATGATATGTTATTCGATGCGCTTAAATATAAAGATAAAACTAAGAGTTCATTAAATATTCCTAAAGATAAAAAAGTAATTTTATATGCACCAACTTGGAGAGAAGGAAAATCTTCTAATATTGAAATGAATATCAAAAAAATACAGGAAAAACTTGGTGATCAATACGTTCTACTTATCAGAGCTCACTATATGGTTAGTGGCAATATGGATATACGTAGTTATTATCCTTTTGCCATCAATGTATCTCACTATCCTAGTATTGAAGAACTCTATTCAATATCAGATGTATTAATTACTGATTATAGTTCAGTAATGTTTGATTTTGCTTACCTAAAAAAACCAATGATTTTTTATGCCTATGATTTGGAAAAATACTTATATGGTGAAAGAGGCGTTTATTTAGACTATTCTAATATAATTCCTGGTCCACTTGTTAGAACTACTGATGAAATAATTAATGTATTAAGTGATTATTCTAACCTCGACAAAATGTATAGAGGCAAGTATGATAAATTTTATAATCAGTTCTGCCAATATGGTAGAGATGGAAATAGTACAATTCAAGTTGTAAATGAACTGATAGAATAGTATTATAATAAAAAATACTAAAATTTTACAATTCTATAATACAACAAGAACTGTATTAACAGCAAAGGGGTTATGTATGTGTCAAGTAGTTTAACAAAGGTATTTTCAAATCAACTAAAAAGAAAATTTAATTTTATTTATGAACCACATAAAATTAAATTACGTAGCAAATACACAAGAAACGTAATGCTATACTCGAAACTATATAAAAAGATAGAAGTATCTGACAATCATATTATCTATCAAGTTAGAGATGGACAAAGTATGACAGATACTCCCTACCATATCTTTAAATATCTTTTAACTCAAAATGAGTACAATCATTTTGTTCATATCTGGGTTGTCAATTCAGAGAAAAGCAAGCAAGAATATTCTAAAATCTATTCTAAACATAACAATATTAATTTTGTAATCAAGGAAAGTAAGGAATATCTATATTATCTAGCCAAGTGTAAATATATTCTAAACAATGCAACTTTCCCATCGTATTTTACTAAAAAGCCATCACAAATTTATATCAACACGTGGCATGGAACACCTCTTAAATATATGGGTTTAGATATTCCAAACAACTTAGTTGGAGCACAAAATACAATAAAGAACTTTTTAAATTCAGATTACATTATTTCGCCTAACGCTCATACTACGGAAATATTTAAAAATGCTTTTAAGTTAAAAGATTTAAGTGATAAAAATATACTTGAAATTGGTTACCCAAGAATTGATGCAACTTTAAATTATTCTAAAGATGCCCTAATGAATAAACTAAAATACCAGTATAGTGACATTAAACAAAAACCTATACTATTATATTCACCAACTTGGCGTGGTGAAAATGTCAATAAACCAGAAGATAATATACAAGAAATTATAGAGACAGTAAAAACACTTGAAAAATCAACAAATTATAACATTTTATTAAAAGTTCATCCTTTTATATACAAACATGCAAAAAAGCATACAGAACTAAAACAATATTTAATTGATGATAATATTGATACAAATGAAATATTATCTATTGTTGATATTCTTGTTACTGATTATTCAAGTATATTTTTTGATTTCTTAGTAACTAATAAACCTATTTTATTCTATGTACCAGATTTCAAAACTTATGATTTAAATAGAGGGTTATATTTAGATGCAAACTCCCTACCTGGACCATCGGTAGATAAATTGGATCAATTAATAGATACAATAAATAATATTGAAGAAGTTTTTAAAAAATATATAACTAAATACAATAATTATTATGAAAAATTTGCGAGTTTAAATGATGGTAAAGTAACTGAACGTGTAGTTAATCAAATATTTAAAATTCCTAAAGTACAAGCTAAAAATTCAGTTAATAATAAAAAAAGAATTTTGATATATCCTGGTGGTATGAAAAATAATGGAATAACAACATCAATGATTAATCTTCTAAATAACATTGACTATCAAACCTATGATGTAACTTTATTCACAGGATATACTACAAATAAAGAAATACTGAAGAATTTAAATGAAGTAAATGATAATGTAAGAATCATTTTAAGAAAAGGTCCAATGGTTGCTAGTACACTTGAATACTACCGAAATTTACTAGTAAGAAATAGAGGTATTCAAGGAGTATTAGAGAAAGTCGCTTATCCAAAAGAATTATACAAAAGAGAATTTAGAAAATTGTTTGGAGATATTAAATTTGATTACGCTATTGATTTTAGTGGATATGCGATGTTTTGGTCAGAATTAATTCTTGCAAGTGATGCTCATAAAAAAATTATATATTTACATAGTGATATAAGTATGGATATGAACAGAAATATTAATGGTAAGCGTCCACATTATATGAACTTAAAAGGAGTTATTTCACTTTATCCATACTTTGACAAATTAGTAAGTGTTTCTGAAATCACTAAAAATATTAATATGAAAAAAGTTGGAGAGTTAAATACACTAAAAAAATTCACCTCTTCATCAAACACTATCAATATTACTAAAATAAATAACCTTATTAATAAAAATGATGAATTATTTAATAAAAATGGCTATGATGTTTTGGTAAAAGATAATAATGGTGAAATATCTAGCATTCCTTTTTTAAAAGATGACTATAAGGTTATGGCGATGGGCAGACTATCTCCTGAAAAAGGTTTTGAAAATTTAATTAGATCATTCAAAACTGTTGTAGAATCAAATAATAGCGCTAAATTATATATACTCGGAGACGGGCCACTCAAGAATCATTTTGAAACTTTAATATCATCTTTAGATTTGTCTAATAATGTTTATCTTGTAGGCCAAAAAACAAATCCATTTTTTATTATGAAGAATTGTGATTTATTTGTGCTTCCATCATACTATGAAGGGCAATCAATGGTTTTACTTGAAGCATTGACTGTAGGGATTAACATCTTGGCATCTCGCATACCTGCAAATGAATATGTACTTGATTATGGTAAATATGGTATGTTGACTGAAAATGATCCAAATTCTTTAGCAAATAGCATAAAAAAATTCTTAAATAATGATATTCCCTCATTCGAATCATTTGATTCAGAATTATATAACCAAAATGCTATAAATCAATTTTATAATTTATTGAAATAATAATATCAATAGAAAGAGTTGATTCTACATGAAAATATCAAGTGATTCAGATTATCTTTATATTCAAAATATTAAAGAAAATCATATCTATCTAGTTTATGAAAATAGTAAATTAGCCTTAAACAGAAGCGAAGATACATTTTCACTATCTATAACTGAACTATATAATTTTTTTAGTACTGAAAAATCTCCATTGCATTTTGTAAATGACAATGGAGATTTTATTAAAATTAATCCATCAATTTCTGAAGTAACTTTTGAAGAAAAAACATTTATGAGTAATGAGTTTGGGAATTATTATATATATATAGATAAGTCTGATTACTTATCTATAGTCTACAATAAAAAACCATCTTTATTTAATACTTATACTAATGATAGTCAACTAATAGATGTAGATGAATCAAGTAATAGTTTGTCATTCCAATTTGGCTGTAAATACTTTATTCCTACAGAAGTTAAACTACATATAGTTTCTAGAAATACTAACGCTCAAGAGATAATAAACGCTGCTTCTATCAAAGTTAATAAGATTGATAAGCATATATATCAAATACAAGCTTGTATAAAGTTAAACGACAACACTTTATTAAGTTCGTTGTTAAATCATGAATTCACAGAAAATTATAATTTAGAATCCTATGATCTATACTTTAGTTATAAAGTAAAAGAGATGCCTTTATCATCCTATCCACCAAGAATAAAACTTACAAACCAAAGTTTATTAAATAGTAATGATGAAATCTGGTTTGATTATAATAATACTGGAAAATGTTTAATTAAATTATATTCAACCCAAAAAGGTAATTTGTCATGTAGAATTTTTAGAATTCCAAAATTAACTTATGAATATTATAAGAGCCTTAAATTAAACACTTTAAACTTAAACTCAAACAAAAAACCTATTATACTTTGTACTGAATATCCAGAAAAAGCACAAGATAATGCTTATATTATTTTCAAATATTTAATATCTAAATTTTCCGATTCATTTGAAACATATTATATTCTTTCCAATAATAGCCATGATATATCTAATCTAAAAGGATATGAAGATCATGTAGTGGAATATCAATCTTTAAATCATATGAAATTATTAATAAATGCTGATATTATATTGCATACTCACTCCCCTAATTATTCTTTACCATTTTTAACAAATTACTTAGAAAAATTATTGATTAATAAACATAAAGTTTTCTTGCAGCATGGTGTAATTTATTCAAAGGATGTAAGTGAAGTATATGGTAAACAAATTAATAATGAATTCACTGATTTATTTGTAGTTTCATCACTTCGTGAGAAGAATGAAGTTGTAAAAAATTATAATTATTCTGAATCCGAAGTAATAGTCACTGGGCTTCCGAGGTTCGATAACTTACTTAAAAATAAAATATCTACAGAAACTAAAAATCAAAATATATTGATAATGCCAACCTGGCGAAAAGATCAAGATTTATTATCAAATAACAAATTTAAAGAAACTAACTTTTTTAAAACTTATAATAGTTTATTAAATGACAAAATATACAAGAAATTTTGTGAATATAATAATATAACAGTCAATTTTTATTTACATAAGAATTTTCAAAAATTCTCTAAACTTTTTAATAGTGAATTTGTAAATATCTTAACTGAAAAGGATTCTACCGTTGATACTTTATTAAATGAAAGCAAACTCCTTATTACAGATTACTCAAGTGTCGGATTAGACTTTTCTTTAATGCACAAAAAAGTCATTTATTTTAGGCCATCAGAAATCATTGATAATGATTTATCTGAAAGTGATAGCAGTTTACTACCTGGTAAAATAGTTCATAATATAGATGAATTAATTATTGAATTAGATTCATTAGAATTTGATCCTGTTTATAAAAATGTTTTGAATGATATATATGAATTTAATGATACTAGTGCATGCTATAGAATAATTAGAGAAATGGTTAATAAATTCAATTTATGAAATATAAAATGAGTCTGGGATATAGATGTTCTAAAAAGTAAAAATACAGTAGAATTTCATTTGTAAAATTGAATTTCCACTGTATTTCTTATTTAATGGTTTTTAGTAGCTCTTAGATCAATCGTTTTTCTTATATTTGTTTCCCTCATAATAACATACGATTAAAAACCAAAATAGTTTTCAAATATCCGAATACTGGTTCTACATCAACCTTTCTTTATTTATAGACTTTTTCAGTTTCAGGATTTGAAAGCAAGTTTTGTGTCATATATTATTTTTCATATTTTTTTACTTGTTGTGTGATATGCATTTTCTACATAAGTTAAAAAAGTCACAATTACTACAGTTTTGATATTCATATAATTTAAAATCAAGTTGGTAATAATACTTATCAATTCGGTAAGAATATCTCTTTAATGGCACTCTATAATTTTATGGACATATGAACTCATCTCTTATTTCAGCGTAAGTCCAATTTTTAGTATTAAATTCATTTTCTTTAGATTGTTCAATTACTTTACAGTTATATCTTTCAGTGTTTTCTCTCCACACAAATATATAGTTTTTAGTACTTTATTTAATCTTATTACCATCTGTGTATATACTATCTTCGACAATGAGATTAATTTCCACTAATTGAGTTATAATATTAATAAAAAATGATTGGAGTAATTCATCCACAATCGGATTAATTCTAAAGTGATTTATCGTTCTGTAAAAAGGTGTTTAATTCTACGATAACCACATTATATGTATATTACCTTTAAGAAGACAATCTATTCTTCTTAAAGGTAATATAGGTTGTCTATATGAATAAAGTATATTTTTTAGTGTTAATTTAGATTAACAAAAAATTCACCACGTGAGTGCTTAAATTCGTAGAATTCTTCATTAGGTATAGACTCTACAATTTGATTTACATAATGCGCGATATCATTTTTCGGAATTAATACTTCAATATTTGGCATGTCAACAGTAAACTGGACAATTTTTATGTGGTACTTAATTTATAATCCATTGG
>ERZ1023497.192-NODE-192-length-24270-cov-109.592980_pt1 | contig 24270 bp, 32 predicted proteins | sample MGYA00380543_ERZ1023497 | MGnify/ENA primary metagenome ERZ1023497 (study PRJEB33173, sample SAMEA4830384) | metagenome | study: EMG produced TPA metagenomics assembly of the PRJEB25223 data set... | reverse complement strand
TAAAAATAATAATCCCTTCCTTATCTGATGATGCCATATGTCGACTTTGATGTACCGTTAGTGTATAAATAGAACCATCTTTACCAATTTGTACTCCTTCAGATTCTATAATGTCACAACCAATACCGTTATCTTCTAACACATCAATAAAACCTTGTCCTGATATTAATGATTCATCAAGCAGCGTCCCATTATTACTGAACTTTTTATTGCCTTGGTAACCAAGATAACTGGGGTCTCCTTTTTTCACATTACCGCCCATATTAAAATATACTTTACCGTTACCAACAGCAAAACCTTGTCGTTTAGCTAATTTTTTAGCGTAATCTGTGTTAAAGAAACCACCATCTGTAATATCGAAAGAAACTGTGCCCACACGTTCGAAATTATCGTTATACATTTCGAAAACAGTCTTAGTTACCTTAGCACCAGTGGAAGCAGTAGGTGTTGTTACATACCAAATACCACTGTTATAGTTAAACTGCCATTCAACATTCACATCATGCTCAGTTAAAGGTGTTAACTGAGCCATTCTTTCTGGAGTTTTATCTAAATCAAAACGCCCTAGTACATGGTTACGTGTTTTAACATACATATAACGTTTCCCATTCTCATATTTAACAACTGTACCTTCACCACCTGCATTACCTGCTGAAAATACTGTTTTGTATTCCAACGTGTCCATATCCCATACTGCAATCCAACGTCTATTATCTACAATGACAGGACCACCTGAATAGTTTACAAATATCTCTCTTCGTTGTTCATCTAATGCAAAAGATTGTGGGAAAATATACGTATTACCTGTGAGTACAACAATATCTTCATAGTCTGGGAATCTAAGTGGTAACTGTTTCCAAATTTCTTTTTTATAAGTTGCATTGCTCGGCGCTTTATCTGTTTGTAATATCTTCACTTTTTCTTGCGTATCTTTTACAATGTTATCCATAGACAGTAAGTCATTCTTTAGTCTTTCAGATAATGTTGGAAAAGCTTTTTTATCTCCAACCACCTAAATTCTACTATCTCTTAATTCTTGTGTTTCATCACCAATAGCACCCAATACTAAATTAGATGTTTGTGCACCTCTATATGTTACTTCATCATCTAAATTCCAATTGCCAAAGCTGATTTGATTTGCTTTATGTGCATTTTTTTGTGTTGTTTGGTGTTGTTCGAACTCATCTTGATAATGATTATAATATTTTTGAATTGCATAAAAATTACTAATTAATTGGCCTCTTAAATCTTGTCCTATTGCAATGTTTAAATCTTTTATTAAATTAATATTCATTTATTCGTTCTCCTTCTCTATCCATGTGTATGAACCATAGATATAATCAGTGTCTTTCCAATCGTTACGATCATTAGCCTGTATAACTACTGTTAATCTTCCATTTGGTCTTAAAGATATGGTGGCGGGATGTCTAGTACCAGCTGTTCTAATAGGCCATGATTGTGATTCCTTAGCAAATCCTTCTGGTAAATTATGAATAAGCATATTATTCGTAATATTAGATAGATTGAGTTGTACTGTTTTAACCTTAATATCTAAGATTTCGATTACTCTATATGAACATTCAAAACCATTTTCACCATCTGCTTTAAACTCTGTATTAGCTTTACCGTTTAAAGGTGTGAATTTAGTCCATCCACCATAATTAATTAAATTCTTTAATAATTTTTCTGACTCACTTATTGCATCGGCATGCGTAGCTGCAAAATAAGGGTCTCCATTTTCATCTAATGGATATTTAATTTCTGTTGGTTCATTCATCTACTAATACACTCCCTATTGAATCTGATGCTAATCTAGGCATAGTAAAAGACGACCCACCAAGTGAACCGCCTTTAACTAAATTATTCATTTTTTTAATATTTCTACTGATACCTTGTTGTATTTTAATTATATCTGTTGGTGAATTACTGAAATCTACTTCTACTGGTTCATTTATTAGTGGATGTGAATATGTTAATTTCACTACTTTTAAATCTAAATTATAACCAAGTGGTTGGTGAATAAAACGTATCTCACTATTTTCGTGGATATCATCATTCTTCAAATAATATTTTTCTTCAACAGAGCCTAAATAGTTTGTAGATACTTCTACAGTAGGTTCATCGTTCAATTCATTCTTTAGTTTTTCCAATAATTCAGCTTTATCTAAAACATTATCGTCAAACACTGTTGGTGCTTCTGACCATCCAAACTCTTCGGCATTAGGTGATTTATATTCAGCATAGGTATGATATAAATCACTACCTTTTAATACTGCAGTTAAGTTTAAAGTTGTTGATTTTTCAGTTCCTACATACATAACTGGTGCTGTTTTATATTCTTTTACATTTGGCTCTGGACCAATAAACACTGCCTTTAATGTATGCTTTCCTTTACTTAAATTACGCGCAATAACAATTGATTCTGTACGTGCAGTATGGCTATAGCAACTATATCTATCAATTTTCACATTATCGATATATACATCTAATAAACCACCGCGTGATAGTTTCTTTAATGACCAAGTTAATGTTTCATTTCCCCACTTACAATCAAATTCTTTCGAGTAACTTGCGCCTACTTCTTGTGTACGCCAAGTACCTTCTTTGAAGAATTTACCGCTGTAATTCAAATTAGGTGGTTTTACTGGATTATAATTTTTTGTTTCTGTTTTTGTTTTCTTTTTACCATAACCTTGAATATAAGTTTTAATATCCGTTGTAGTAACTGTAGCTTGTACTTCACTTGAATTGTATTTATAAATCAATGGTATATCTGACATTTGATAAAATGTTTCTTCGTCGTAAATATAAATTTTCTTATTATCAGCGAAATAAATATAGTTGAATAATTCAGCTCCTTCAGTTAAAAACTCCATTCCATTTTTATTACCCAATTCATCTATAGCCACCCGTTGAGTGAAATCACCTTTTATTTCATAAGTAAATCCTAATTTATTACCGTTGAATCCAAATTCAAGGTATTGTTCAAGTGTCATTGTGGGCTTATTATCTTCATCTGTAGTTTCTTCATTATTCATTTCTTCATCTTCTAAATCTTTTTGTATATAATGATTTTGAAACTCCATAAAAATATGTTTAGCAGTTACATCATTAGATACGATCACTCCATCATATTTAATAGATGTAGATTTAATAACATATTCTTGGCCTTTCCAAACTATTAACATCTCATTTAATAAAGCATCGAATAAATCTGAATTCATATAGGTTTTATAAATAGTGAAATCAATTGATCGCTCATTATTTTTTCATAATTAAGCTTCCAAGAACCAAAATCGTAATCTACAAGGATTTCTCCGAATGTACCTTTTTTATTTTTTAAAACCATATCTCTCAATTCATTCACCTACCTATATATAAACGGGAATATCCATTGAGTTTTAACTGCACCTATGGTCATTCCTGTAATTTCTATATCATTAAAACCCTTAGCTAATGTAATCCATTGCCAATTAGTATCAATACCGACACGTTTATCATTAACAAAAGGATGTAAGCCGCTAATAATGAGTTTTTGATTACTTTTAATTGCTTTTTTATACTCAAATACATCACCTGTAGTTTTGTTTACTATTTTAAAACCTTTAGGAGCATCTATATTAATCAACAATTTAAACTTATGTCTTAACAACGGATTGATTATATCAGAAGAACCATTGTAGATTTTGAAGCTTGTCGTATCGTATTTGTATTTAATTTCATTATCAGCTAACAAACCACCTTCAAACTGCCAATCTCCACTAGACAAGCTAAACTCATCTGTTTCTTTTAACGATTCTGAATAACCCTTAAAAACAACAAACGTCACTTGAAATGTTGCAAAATAATTGGTCAAATCTTCATTGCCATTTTCTTCACAATAAACAGCATATTTTTTGCCTGGCATATCTGAATGCCACACATAATATGGTTCCCTTCTAAATAGCAATTCTCTCAACCTTTGTTTCATCAACCTTAAATCTTCTTTATCTACACCTTTAAAATGAAAATTTAAAATCAAATTAAAAGGACCGAACGTAGTCGGTCCCATTAATACGCCATCTGTACCATTGATTTCAGTTGTATTAGCTTTGACTTCAACACCTTCTTCTTCAAAGTCAGCAAATCTTAATTTAGGTATATCAGTTAAAACTGCCTCAAAATCATCGTTAAAAATTTTCACTTCTTTTTTCAATTTTTTAAACATCTCCCATGTTATATGACATCATTTGTTGACGTTTACCTTGCTTTTTACTGAATCCTTCTTCCGTAGGAACTGGCTTATCAGCAATAATTTGATTACTTGTTACTAGTTTAGCGAGTTGCTTAATCGCTTGTTGCATTTGTTCAATTTGCGTATTTTGATTCTCTATAACTTGATACAATGGATCATCATTGTAACTACCACCAGTTGATGCTGTTTTCATTTGATTAGGGCGTTTGTTTTTAGAATCAATATCTTGTGCAGCTAATGCCAATAGTTTCATTGAATCATCAGCTTTACTTGGGTCCGTAGAAATTACGTATTCTGGATAGCCACCTTCGGCTAAATTGTACCAACCCTCGGAACCAATAAAACCACCACTTGCATAACCATGACCTTTACCAATAACAGATAACATACCAGATTTACCATATTTTGACTTAGCATAGTTCATACCTGCCATTAAATTATCAAGGCCGTTCATAATATTGCCATGTCCTTTTTTCTTGTATGCGTTAAATGTTGGTGGTAGTACTTGAACTAAACCACGTGCTTCATTACCACCGCTGTTTACATCAGTATAACCGTGTTGTACAGCGCCAGCATTACCGCCCGATTCAGAGTCTATTTGTTTTATCCAGGCATTTACATAATTACTACTAGTTGGTAGACCATTCGCTTTTAATGCTTTTATAACTTCTGGTTTCCATTTAGAGGCTTTTTTACTTCCGCCACTACTTGATAAACCTTTTAACCATTTTTCTGGATTAATAGCAGTATCATTTCCGGAATGATCACCTTTGTTAAGTTGGAAATGTAAATGAGCTCCTCTTACAAAGTTACCCGTGTCACCCGATTTACCGATAACATCGCCCGCACTTACTTTTTGACCTTTCTTAGCCATTTGTTTAGATAAATGCATATACCAATTCCACAAGTTTTTACCAACTTGAACTTCTACGGATTTACCGCCACCGTAGTCATTCCAAACTTTAGAAACTTTACCATCAGCCACAGCTTTGACTGGCGTTCCAATTGGCATACCAAAGTCCATCCCATAGTGTTTACCACCATTAAAGTTTAGCCCGCCAGTATAGTTACCAAACTTTTGCCATACAGGATGTTTAAATAACCAACTTGCATCGCCTGAGCCATCGTCAGTTTCTTCCATCCATTGTTTAAATAGATTTTTTGCAGCATCTTTAAGTTTATTAAACATGCCACCCATCATATCCGCTGGTATCGTATTTTTACCTAAATCATCGAAATTAACACCGAAAGCTTTTATTACATGATCTAAAAGTTTACCAGGTTTTTTCACGAAGTCCATAACGTCTTTAACTTTACCACTTAGCCATTTAGCACCTTTACCAGTAGCTTCTTTAACACTGTTTACTAATGAACCAGCTTTTTCTTTACCTTCATCATATTTCTTGGCAGCACTTTTCTTAACGCCATGAAATTTATCGCCCAATCCTTTCCCAAACTCTTCAAGCTTACCTTTAGTTGAATTGAGTATATCTCCTGGCGAAGTACCTTTTGAGAATTTAGGCATTGAATTACTTAGCATACTATGTGTTTGAGCACCGTTCAGTATTTTAGTACCTTTACTTAATGGCATTGTCGTGTCTTTACTTGGAGTGATGAATGGTTTTCCTTTAGGTGGTACAATTGTTTCGTTTCTAAATCCACCAGGTCCATTCCCTTTACCTTTATCTCCTACAGTTGCTAATGTATCACGGTTTAATTTACCTTTAGTTACAATGTTTTGTGTATGTGTGGATTCTGTACCAGTATGGAATTTAACATCAGGTATTTTATCCATACCTAATTTAGAACCGACCCAGTTTACACCTTTAATAAGTTTATTTAAACCTTTTTTAACTGTATCAACCATTCCAGTGATATGACCTTTAATTTTATCAACAATACCTTTAAGACCATTTTTCATATTATTAAAAGTCTTTTTAACAGAGCCCCATAAAGTGGACGCAATACCAGTTATCTTACTTTTAATTGAATTCCAAGTTTTAATTGCATTACTTTTCACGCCATTGAAGATGTTACTTACACCTTTTCTAAGCGAATTGAAAGTATTACGAATGGAATTCCATAAACTTTTAGCAATTGAAGATATTTTGTTCTTTATTGTCGTCCAAACTTTTATAGCAAAATTCTTAACTGAATTAAATATTGAAGTAACGCCTTTTTTCAATGCATTAAATGTATTACGCACTGCATTCCACAATGCTCTGGCTAAAGCAATGACTTTATTTTTAATGGTTGTCCAAACCTTTATCGATATGTTTTTCACTGCATTAAAAATTGTTGTAATAACTTTTTTCATTGTATTGAAAATTGCTTTTACGCCAGCCCATAGTAACTTAGCATTTGCAACTACTCTATTTTTGATAGTAGTCCAAACTTTAATCATAAAGTTCTTAACTATATTAAAAATAGCAATAACACTATTTTTTAAATTAGTAAAATGACCTTTGACTCCCGACCATATAAGCTTAGCAAAATTAACAATAGTATTTTTAATTGTAGACCATATAACTTTTACAATTCCTAAAACACCAGAAAAAGTTAATTGAAATAGGTTTTTAATAATACTTAATGCGCTGGATATAATTTGTTTTAACCCTTCACCAAATTTCTTCCAATCACCAGTAAAAACACCAATAAACATTTTTGCGAAACCTAATACTATATTAAGAACGCCCATGATAATGCCCTTAACTGCGTTAAATGCAATCGTGACACTTTCTTTAACCATATTAAACGCATGCATTAAGCTTCCTAGTATAATATCAGTAAAAAATTTAAATACTGGTGTAGCATCTGTGAAAGTGCTCTTAAGAATACCACCAATAGCACTAAATATTGGTTTAATCATTCCCCAGAAATTCATAGCTCCAGTTTTTATATTATTCAAAGCTTGTATAAATTGGGAGCCATTTTCTTCCCAAAACTTACCTAAGGTATTGGAAATTGTTTTACCTAATTCCTTAAAACCATTAATTATTGGAGACAGTAATGTTTTGACTCCTGACCACAATAATTTAGCGCCTTCTACTACTCCATTAAAAGCACCGTTAACTATATTTCTAAAAGTTTCTGATTTCTTATAAGCAACAACTAGAGCTGTTCCTATACCTACAATTACTAATGTTATCCAACCTATTGGACCACTCAATGCACCTAAAGCCGTACCTATTAAAGGTATCTTTGTAACTACTTGAGTTATTGGTGATAAAATAGAAGAAAATGCAACTTTTAATCCTGCTAATATTCCGCCACCACTAGTTAAGCCATTTAAAAACATCATTGATTTAGCCATATTAGTTAATAGCGTTAAGAGTAATCCGCCTGATATTAAAATAGGCGGTATAGCTGCAGCTAATAACGTAAATGCAGTAATAGCTATCTTAGTAATATTACTTGTATTTTGAAGCCTTTTAAATAGTGCTGTTAATGTATCAGCTAACTTAATAACAATCGGAGCAACTGCATCGCCTATAGTTCTTAAAAAGTTAACAAATGTATTTTTTAACACTGTTAACTTAGAGCCCATCGTTTCATAACGAATTGCTGCTTCATCAATAAGTGCAGTATTTTCTTTCCAACCTTCTGCGCCTGTTTTCAGAGCATCGTCTAACACTTTATGATTGTTAGACATACGACGAATAGTATCAGCTTCACGGATACCTTTAATACCTACATCATCTAAAGCGCTTAATACACCTTTAGCGCCACCTTTAGTATCTCCTAATCCTTTAACAAACGCGGATAATGCTTTTGTTGGATTATTCTCCCATGTGGAAGAAAATTCTTTTGCAGACATACCAGATGTTTTAGCAAAGTTATCAAGCGTTTCTCCACCTTCAGCTGTTGCTTTCGTCATTTTATTAAAGATTTGAGTCATAGCTGTACCACCAGCTTCTGCTTCAATACCTACTGAAGACATTGCAGCAGAAACACTCATAATCTCATCGCCACTGAAACCAGCCTGTGAACCTGCACCAGCTAAACGTTGTCCCATTTCGACAATTTCTTTTTCAGTTGTAGCTGTTGTGTTACCTAGGTTAACCACTGCAGCACCTATACGATCTACATCTTCAATAGGCATACCGGCAGCATTAGAAAATCTAGCGAATTCTGTTGCCGCTTCATCTGCCGATAAGTTAGTAGCGACTGACATATTCATCATTGTTTCAGTGAAATCTGTAATCTCTGATTTCTTAACTCCTAATTGTCCAGCTGCTTCCGCAACTCCAGCAATTTCAGTTGCAGCAAACGGCATTTTATTACTCATCTCAGTAATTTCATTGCCCATGCCTTCTAATTCTTTACCGGTCATATCAGTTGTCTTAGCTACACCAGCTAAAGCTTGTTCCCAATCGACAGATGTTTTTATAGCTCCACCCATTGCTGCAACTGCTGGCATTGTCATATAGATTAAAGACCCAGTACCAACTGACTTCATTGACATGCCTACATTTTTTATAGAATCGTTATATTTATTAACGCTCTGAATACCTCTACCAAAACCAGTTGCACTTAATGCTTGTGCTTGCTTTTGTTGAGTGGCTAATTTTTTATAACTTTGAGCTGTTTGGTCAATTTCTGACTCAAGTTCATTCATTCTAATCTTTTGTTGAGTAATTGCACTTGATAATTCACGCGCTTCTGCACTATTTTTTCCTTGTGTTTGAGCTACAATTTTATATTGATTATTTAATTCACGTAATACAGTACGTTGCTGTGACATATTAGTATTTAACGTATCTAAATGCCCTTTATAGGCTCTTACGCTCTCACCAGCACGCGATAAGTTACTACGAGATAGTGATAAAGTATCATTAAAACCAGACATTTTCTGTCTAATTTCTGTCATTGATGCAATACCTTGTTGTTGCTCCATCTCTAAACGATTATGGGCTTTTGTTGTTTGTTTTAATTTACCGTTTAAATCTTTTAACTTAACACGCTCTTCAACTAATTCTGCATTTAGTTTTTGTGCTTCTGCGCTTGTCTCACCATACTGCTTCTTAGTGTAATCATACTGTCTAGATAGGTTTTGAACAATGAGTTGTTGTTGTTTCATGCCATTGTTTAAATCTGATATACGTGCTTTATAAGCTTGTGCAGTTTGACCAGTCATTTTAAATTTTGATGCGCTAATTTGAAGAGATTGCGCTACTTGTGAAATCCTTTGTCTTATTTCAGACATAGATTGTGTAGCTGACTTTTGTTCAAAAGAAAAACGTTTAGCTTCTGCAGATGTTTGTTTATATTGACTATTAAGTTGTTGTAATGCTTGTTTCTCTTGTTGAATTTTTTGCTTAAGATCAATCGCTTCATGACTCATTTCGCCTTGCTCTTTAATAACTTTTTTATAACGTCCTTCTAAAACTTTTATTGTATTTTGATGTTTACTAATCACTGTATTCAATTGTTTTAAATAGTTTTCATAACTCTTAATAGACTTACCACTATTCTTGAATGAAGTATCAGCTATATTTAATTGCTTGCGCATTGTACCCAATGTTTGATTAATTTTTTCCATTGAAAATACAGCACGTTTATTAGTACTGTTAAAAGTCTTCATTACATTTTGTGTAGACGTTAGTTGTCTTTGGTACATACTCAAATTCTTATGCTGTTTACTGTACTCTTGTCTTAATTTCTCAGCTTCAGCACTTGTACGTTGTTCTTCTAGAGTCATTTTCTTCAATTGATTCGAAATATCTTTCATAGAATTCTCTGTAACATCAATCGCTTTATTCAATTCTTTTGTACGTTGATTGAAATTCTGTAAAGATTTCTCACTATTTTTAAAATCAGCGTTAGATCTTTTCATTTCTGAATTTAAAGTTTTGAATTGTCCTTTAATTTGTTTCATAGTTCGGTCAATACCTACATCACGCATATTCATTAGTATCGACATACCTTTAAAATCTGCCACTCATTGTCACCCCTTTCATAATTTGATATAAAAAATAACCCTAGCTTAATAAACTAAGGTTATAACGCTGAAAGTATTGCATCAGCTTTAGAATCTGAATCTACTTTATTGGTATGGCGTTCATTCAACGTTTGTAAGATATAATGAAACGGCATTTTCAGAACTTGATCTGGAGGTGTGCCGTTTTTAACCATATCTCTTACAACTTTATCGAGGTTTCTCAACATACCGTTATAAGATAAATCTTCTTTTTTTATTTTGTTTAACTCATGCTCTGAATAAACTTTTTTGTTTCGTCATCTTGTTGTCCATTAACAACAAATTCAACTTGTTTTTGTAATGAAGTAAGTGCATCTGGCGCGTGTATACGAGTACGGATATCTTTTTTAGTGAATTGACCACCATAAATTTTAATAACTGCGTCAACAAGTTTTTCCATTTGTTCTTTTAATGACATTTCTTTTTCTCCACGCTCTACTTCTTCTAATTCAGCCATGATATCAATAGCTTCATATAATACATCTAAAGGAATGAAGTGAGGTGTTAAATATGTTTCCATTTTAATTTCCTCTGCCTTTGGATTTTCTACAAGTTGAATATAATTTCTTTTTAATTTGCTAGCCATGTTTAATTTCTCCTTTTTATTACGTAATAAAAGGACGGTTTTTACACCGTCCGTGGGTTATTTCTTTTTAGGTTTGTGCACACGTTCAAAGAAAGGTAATTCGTACCCTTTATCTTTCAAACGTTTTTCAAAATCTGTAATTACTCTAACGGGTTCATCTATAATGTCACCTGTCGCATAATCTTTGTCTGTCTTCTTATCGATTGCATCTTTCAATACTTTGTATTTAACCATGCAATATCACTCCTTATGCTTCTGCTGGTTCGTCTGAATTATCTGAGCCTTCATTACCATTAGAAGGTACTTCTTCTGCTTCGTTATAAGCACCTTTTAATAAATCATCGAAGAATTTATCTTCTGATGCACCTTTAATATCAGATTGGAACATGATTTTGCGTACTTCATCGTTAAGACGGTGCATTGCTGTTCCTTCAACTTCTTCTTGAGAGAATTCCCATTCATCTTCAGCTGTAGAACCTTCAATCGCTGGATCACTAAACATAACTTTAGTTAAACCAACTAATGTATAATGGCCATCACGACGTTCACGTTTGAACCATACAGCCACACTGTTGTTTTGTTTACCTTTAACTTCTTTAAACACACCATTTTCGTCATATACCTCATTAAATAGTAATTCACGAATTTCTTTAGGGAACGCATGCATTGTTAATGAAATTGAACCTTCACCATCAGTGTTACCTGACTCAATAATTGTTCCATCTGCGTATGCATTTTGTAATTCTCCACCTGTTTCAACTGAAATTTCTTGTAAACCACGTGTTTGAATTACATTTGTATATTTTGTTTCACCGTCTTCTTCTGTTTCTAATAAAGCGAAACCTAAGTCTTTAATATTAATATACGATTTTGGTAAAGATGCTTTTTTAATTGCCATAATTATTTTTCCTCCTCATAAAAAATCGCCTCATATCGTCTCGTTGAACGATACAAAGCGAATTGCTTATCATATTCATTGCCTAAATTACTTACTTGCCCCATTTTCAAGTGGTTCCAGAGCAAGTCACTAATTCTTTGTGATATTTCGTTTCTTCTTAATCGAGCATTATAATCATTACTCTGTTTTACAAACACATCTATTTGAACAATATAACTTTGTGCCACTCTATCGCCGTCATAATATACTTCTGGTTTAGGGTCGTCGAAATCATCTATGACTACATACGGTTGACTTATATCTTTCACATCCGGGTAATCATTAAATTTTATATTTTTGATGTTTAAAACTTCAGTCAGCGCTTCATCTTTAATTAATACGTTATATACTGTATTTAAGATATCTATCATAATAATTTCTCCACTTCTTCTTCATAAACTTTATAAAATGTTTTTTTAGAAGCTCTGATTGCTTTATCTATTGCTCCTAAACCTTTTGGGCGAATAAATTTTCCATTTCTTGCGTGGAATCCTTTTTCATTTAAATGAACAATACTGTAACGTTGGCTAGGTCCTTCCCAGTATATTCGTATAGACCGATAAGTTCCTTCCCAATATGGTTCTGATAATTTAGCTTCACCGTATTCTTCACCTGTATCTCTAAAGTAACGAATGTTAGCTTTAACAACTTTTAATAATTCTTCACCCGCTGCAACTAGAGCGATATCAAATATTTTTCTACGTTGTCTTTTACCAAACTTTTTATCCAACTCTTTGAAAAGTTCTTTTTGGCCTTCCATCTTAATTCCATTAAAGGTTTTACGTTTTGCCATTGGTCACGACTCCTGCTGTTAACATTAAAAATTGTTCATTTTCAACATCGGGCTGAACCAACTTTATATTTAAATCTTGATTAATATACGGTGATTCAACTTCCACATAATGAGTTTCTTTAGGTATATATTGTCCATGTGTTTCTCTAATAAATATTTTCACATCATGCTCTGTTCCGTTTGCTATTGCTTCTTGTAACTCAGTCATTTTCCAACGAGGTACATAAGCCCAGCAACTGTATAAAAGTTTTTTACGCTTTTCTCCAGCTTCTGGGCCCTCGTTTTCTTGATATTCATAAAAATGAACTTTTGTATTAAGTTTTTTTGTTGTAATAAACGGCTTTTTAAATTTAGTCTTCATTATTAACACGCCCAAACACATTGTTATTTAGACCGAAATTTAATAAATCATCTTGATAATTATCATTAAAGTATTCAAGTAAATCCTCATATGCATATCGTGTACGAGCAAACACTAAATCTTGACCGATTAAATCTTTATAAATATCAAACTCACCAAATCTTGATACTAAATTACTATATGATTTTAGTAATAAGTTCTTTAAATAGTTATCTTCTGTATCATGCGAGATTTTAGCGTACTCTTTAAATTCAATAAGCATTGTTTCATCAATAGTGATGTTATTCATTTACATCACCCGCTTTCTTACGCTTCTGCTGCACCGTCTGTTGTTCCACCTGATGGTGTATCTGGACGTTTAGCAGTAGAAATTTCTAAATCATAAACAGCAGACGCTTTATTATCTAATGGTTTACCGTAAGCAAATGTTTTTGCAGTGAATAACACACAGTCTTCTAAAGCAAGCGTTTGGTCAAATTTCTTAATTGTAATACCGCCACCACGTACAGCGTCATAACGATCATTTACAAATACTACTGTTGTACCTTCTTTGACCCATTCGTTACTTACAATATCAACGTTATAAGGTAGTACTGATACAAATCCACCATTAGCTGTTAAGTATGTGTAACGAGATTGAATGTCCCAAGCATCACGTGGGTTAACCACAAATGTTACTTTTCCATCAATTTTCAATTCTTTGCCTTTTTCACTTATAGATAAATCTTTCAATACATCTTTCAGTTCTAAAATTGTAGTATCTGCATCTGCAAACGTTAAAGTACCTTTTGGTTCTTTGTCAGTAACTGCACCAGTATCTGCGTTAACATCTTTCGTTAAACCTACTGGTTGTTGTTTAGATGCTCCACCACCATTAATAATTGCAGATTCTAAAGCAACTGTAATAGCTTCTTGAATTTGAGTACGTACGAATCGCTCAATCCAGTTTGGACCAAAGATTTTTAAGTCATCTGGAATAACTACGAAACTAGTAAGCTTAAATTGTGAAAATTCTTCTTCACTGAATGCAGCATCTAATTGACCTTTGATTTCACCAAAGATATTACCCCACACAGCTTGACCACTTGGTTCAGATTTAATAACACGTGTTTTAATTCCTGCATTTTGGAAATTAATTTTTGATAATAATGGATGTTCAGTCGTTAAATCTTCAAACACACGTTCAATTACAGTCTCTGGCAAGATTTTTTCGTCTGTATATCCGACATCATAATTAATTTCGTTAAAGAATTTACGTTCCTCTGAAGTTAATGGGTCTTGTGAACGTTTTGCTAAGATACCATTGTCTACTACACGGTCATTCACTTTCGCTTCAATTTCTTCTTGTAAATCATTAGATAAAGCATCAAACATATTGCTGAACGCTTTTGACTGTTCTTCATCACTAGCACCGTCTTGTACTAATTTCGCAAATTTTGCTTTGTGATCTTGATAATTTTTAAGTTTTTCTCCTGGTTTTACTGCCATATTTATATTTCCTCCTTAAATTTGGGTATAAAAATAGCTATCAACTTTAATTTGTTAATAGCTACCTAGAATAAAAATTTATTGAATTTTTTATTTTGTGATTGTGTAGGTGGTTCTTTACCTGAATCATCTTCGTCACCTTTTTTATCATCGTCTTTAACTACTTCATCAGCAACATCTTTTAACAATTTAAAGATGTCATCGAGTTTGTCGTTAATCACATCATTATCTGTATTTTCTTTCGGTTCTGCTTCTTTTGGCTCAGGTTCGTCAACATTGTAATACTTAAATTGATTTGGCATATTTTTAAATTTCGCCTCCATTTCTGGGGATATTTTAGCAGAAACCTTACTTGAACTGCCTATTTCATCAATAATTCCTAAGTTTTTACATTCATCAGCTTTTAACCATGTTTCTTCGTCCATCATTTTTTGAAGAAGCGCATGATCTATGTCTGGGTTTTTATCAACATAACTTTGAAAAACAGTTTGATTAATTTTATCTAAGTCATCAGCTTGTTTTCGCAATTCATTTGAATTACCCATAGCCAACGTCCAAGCATTATGAATCATCATCATTGCATTTGCGGGCATAACAACTTTATCTGCACCCATTGCAATACATGTAGCTATGCTTGCTGCTAGACCTTGAATATGTGCTGTGATTTTGGCAGGATGATTCTTGATCATGTTATAAATCGTTATTCCGCTAAATACAGACCCACCAGGACTATTGATGTTTAAATCGATTTCTTCAACATCACCTAAGTCTTTTAAAGCTTGTTTGAATGATACAGCGCTTGTTTCAACATCATCAAACTGTTCATCCACAATTTCACCGTACATATCAATACTCGCTTTCTTTTCAGACGTTTTCATGACATTAAAAAAACCTTTATTTCTATCTACCTTCATTCATTGTCACCCCCTTCTGTTGCTTCATCGTTAACTGATTCGTAATTTTTAGTTAACACATATTCTTCAAGGTGAGGATCATCGCCTGGTTCATCACCTAGCATGACTCTAATCTCATTACCGGTATAATTCCCGGAAGATTTAAGTTTATCTATTGCTTCAGCAATTTCTAATGGATCACGTTTATCAATACCTACAATCTTGATTCGCATTTCTTTTTCTAAGTATTCATCTTTATATAACATTTTGCCATTTAACTCAGCTTGTATTTTACGAACAAGTGGATTTATACAAAATTTATAATAAGACTGTATAGCTTTTTCTAAATCAGCCATTTCTCCTAAAATAAGAGAAGGCGGAACGCCAATAATTCTAGAAATATCAATCAAAATAGATTTTCTTAGTTCTTCCATTTCTTTGAAGGCACTTTCCCCAAACTTACTAGAACCTTTGCTTGAATGTTCTTGATATTCTAATCCTTTAGGTAACGGGACAACCGCTGTCGAACTATTGTTAAACACATCAAAAATCATATCCATATATTCTTGTAGTTCTTTATTCAGTTCTTTATCTTTCATAAAAGAAGATTCTACATTTACTATGCCTCTAATTTGGTTATTTTTTAATTGCAAATTAATCATTCGCCCAAATATTTCGCCATAATCTTCGAACAATTCATGAGTAAATCGTTCTAATTTCTGATTTGCATATTCAATATAGATAACGTCTTCCATTTTAAAGAAACGATTATATTTAAAATCATTAATCATTACGTCTTTAAATCTTTGTGGGAGTAATCCCAATTCATCTTCATGTTCATAATCATCAGCTACATATAAATAATCATCATCTGATTGTATAATCAAAACTTCATTATCAATTAAAGCTTTATAAATAAATTTTTGCCAAAATTGAACAGCATTTTGATTAGGATTAGGCTTTACATTAAGTAAGTAATATAAGTCATCCTTTACTATCTTGTTACCTTCCATAACTCTAAATTCAGATTGAGCAATTGTTCTAGCCACAAATTCAATCACTGTATTCAAAGCCATTTGTTTTATATATGATTTCTTACTTGTATCTTTTAAATACTCAAGATCATACATCCAAGATATAGCACTATTCTTTCGAAATACTTTGTCGAATAACCCCATTTATCAAGCCCTCCTTTCTATCTTAATCTCAATCCTTTTAATAATTTCAATTCGTCTTGAAGGCTACTTTCATTAAGTTCATCTGCACGATATAAAGCATGTATTAAAGCTTGGAAACCATCCGTTTTACGACGTATAGCTTCTTTCTTTTCATACTCTTTGTTACCATCTTTACGAATTTTCACTGAAACGTTATTTGTATACCAACGCATTAAAGGATTGTCACCAAATACAATATGATGTTGCGCAAACATATCTTCGACACGTGGAGCTAATAATGATTGTATTGCTCGTGTATTCTTAATAACTTCATATTCAATACCAGCATCTTCAAATAAAGGTCTCAATAAATCCATTCGGAAATTATCTGCAATAACTTTTTTCAAGCCGTATGTTTTCTGTGCTTCTGTAAACCAATCAATAATATGTTGGGGATTGATTGTCGGTTCATCTACTATTGTTAAAAGACCTTTTTGTTCCCATTCTTTAATTGGTGGTTTTAAATTATATTTATCTAAGAATTCTTTTCTAGCAAATGAATGTGTCTTCCACACATAATCATCGCCATCTTTGAACAACAATCCAACTGCTGCGAAATCTTTTAAACTCGCATAGTCAAGTCCGCCTATACATTCATTATTTTCTAACGGAGGTATTGGCCTGTTTGTAGCCATAACATCATCCCATGGTGCTACTACTTGTTGTAAGTCTTCTTCAGGCATGTTCATACGTTTTGTCATAAACTCTGGTCTGTTAGATGGATTATACTGTAGTGATAAATATTGTTGATTTACTTCTCTGTATAATTGTCTTCCATAATCACTTAATGGTTTTTCAAACATTGGATTTGCTTTTTCCCATAATTCTGGTTGGTCTACTTCCTTTTCTTCGTCAATTTTACAAATGAAAGGGAATAACCTATCTTCTGGATTAACACCATCAAGCACATTATCCGATCTATCTTTTAAACGATCTAAAAAACCTTCTCTAACATAACCATCTGTACCAATATAAAAAGTACGAGGATGCGGGACTTTACCCAAACCGCTTCGTTTCACGTTAACTACTGTGTCTTTTTCATATCCGTGTATTTCATCAAAGAATATGCAACCTTCACGAGCACTATCTTTAGTTTTCTCATTAGATGTATCGAATAAAAATTGCGAACGTGTAGTAAGACCTTGAACCATAACCTTACTTAAATAGAAAGGGTTATTAGGATGGTCGCCATCCATATATAACTCATTCATTTCTATCATGTCGTAAATTTCTTCGAATGATATTTTGGCTTGCTTCTCACTATTCGCTACTACAGACATGTTATATTTAGGAATACCATGCAAAGGAGTCATAAAGAAAGCACCCAGTGTACTTATATAACCATTTTTACCAGCACCACGCGCCATAGTAATAAAAAATTCAGAGAAATAAGGGTCTCCCGTTTCTTTTTCATACAAGAATACAAAGCAAGATATAAATTTCTGAAAATCTTGCAATGGGAAAAACCATTTTTCACTGAATTTGATATAATCTTCAATTTTTTGTTCATCAAAATACAAATCATCACGTTGTAAGATATCATTTTCTAAGAAGCTCACTAACTTTTTTCTTTGTTTGTTGAAAGTAATCTTACCACTCTTATATTTTTCAATATATGTTGTCACGTATTGAGGGGTCTTCATGTTAATTCAACCCCTTTAGAAGCTTCCGCTTTGCGCTTTTCTTCTACACGCCTCTCTAAATTAAATGATTTTTCAATAGCTAATAGTGAACCGTTAATTTTATTTTTTTCTGCTAGACATGGATTAGGTTTAACAAATGTCTGATTACCATTTCCAACTTCGATAACTGGACCCCTTACATATATTTCATTATCTAAATAGTAGAATATGTTAAGTAAGTTGCAATATCTATCTACTTTCTCTATTTCCAAATCATTTGTTTGGTCAATTTGTTGCATTAACCAGTTTCTAGTATTGGTTATCGCCTGCTCTTGTTCATTCGATAATTTTATATCATCTTCCATTCTAACCCTCCTATCGTATGTTATATAAATGCAAATTTGCACAGTTGCCCCAAGCTCCGGTTTCCACAAATCCTTTTACAAAGGGATTTATTTAAGGCGGGGGGTGCTAATCAATAATTACAAAAGAATATTCATGCATAATTGTTGTATAAAAATGTATTTACCATTTCTCATCTTTGAATTTCTTTTCTGATTTTTGAAATCGATTATGTTTTTTGTTGTGACAATTAACGCATAATGTTTGTAAATTATTCATGTCATAAGCTAAGTCTGGTCGTTTCTCCAGCTCTATAATATGGTCAACTTCTAATCCTCTACGATTATTATGTAGTTTCAAATCAGTTGTTAACCTTCCGTACTTATTACACTCAACACATTCGTAATGGTCACGCCTTAATACTTCATGTCTGAATCGTCTCCATCGTCTTGATAGATAAAACCTTTTTCTATCTCTATATGATTCAAAGTTATTGTACTCTTGCATCACTATGTCTCCTTGTGCATAAAGAAAGACACACCCGTGGAATGGATGTGTCTCGATATAATATAGTATTGTTTGAAGTACAAGGCTTAGATATTAATTCCTTATACTATCATAATAACACCTTGACACCCTCAAAAAGTCTCACAAAAGTATCAATATATAATGCCTAATTCATCTGCAAGGTTGTGTAGTATTCGCTTCTTAAGTCTAAAGAATGTAGCTCTACTAATTGGTAGCTTACATATGATGCCATCTACTGTGTATCGTCTAGGCTTATCAAAGTATAGTAAGTCCATAATGTCGCGCTCTATTGGTTGTGCATGCTCATACACTGTTGTAATAGCCTCAGATACTCTACGCATATGTGCTAATCGCTTATCTGTCATTAGTCTTGTAGCCTGTCTCTCTGTTGTGCTAGTGATTGTATTACTCTGTCCACCACCAATATTGTTATCCGTTTCTTTCCATGGATATTGTATCTCTTCTCTTAAACCTTCCATTCGTTTCTGAGTACTATTATATTGTTTAAGTTCTTCTTCTAAGTAATTGATAGTTGACTTGCGCAATTGAATACCTCCAGTTACTTCTTATTAATGTATGCTTGTATATAATTCTTCAAGTGTGCATTCTCATATCTTAATTTAGATATAATATCTCCTTTGACACTACTTGTTATAATGAATGCTAATGATACAAAAGCTAGTACTATTGCAATTATTATCCAGAACATTATCATAGACCTCCCACTCTATCTTTATGATCTACTATCTTAATATCGTAATCAGATGAATATTTATCAACTATCTCTTTCACACGTTCATCACTTGTTTTCTTACTTGGTACAACGAACATAATCCCTTTAGTTGTGCCGATTGCCATTCCAATACTATCTCTTTTCTTGATTCCGGATAATACATCTTTAAGAAAGATAAATAGTAATAAAACGCCAGTAGCTATTATTAATGTAGTTGAAAGTACTTGTGCTGCTTCCATTATTTATACCTCCTATAATCTTTTCGATAAGTCTATTTCATAATCCATTGGTGTTTTGTCTACCATATCGTTAGCCTGTTTCTTCACAATAACTTCATATGTGATTGCTTTACTTAATTCATATAGTGCTATGATTAATAATGTTTTAAATATACGTTTCATTCACTCACTGTCCTTTTCTTTTAATTTAATAGAATATCCTTTTTCATCTCCGACTAAATCTTTTCCATATCTTGTGTTGCAGTTATTACAATTAAAAGCAAAATGAATAGGTTCGTTACTCAAATAGATATACTCATAATCTGTGTCCCAGCTACCACAGTTAGGACATTGCATCATGTTTTTAGCTTTCTCCAACGCCTCTTCCTTATTCTCTGCCTCAACCACAGTAAATGTTTCATTCTCTCGTGCTTTAGTTATGTGAACGAAAGGATGACCTGTTGAATCTGTTAGTGTACGTATTAGGTATTGAATGATATCACCGTCCTTATAACAAATTTGTTATATTATTTAATTAATATTTACGAAAATACATTTATTTGATATTGTTCTTATTAATAACTAACAAGGAGACATTTATATGAGCAATCAATCAACACAATCAGAAAAAATACTAGCAGCATTATCATATTTTAGTGTGTTTTTTGCGCCAATCCTATTCCCTATTATTGTATGGATATTAGCCAACAAACCTGTTTCTACTCACGCTAAAAAGTCTTTAGCTTACCACATCTTGCCTTATATCCTAATTTTTGTAGGTGCAGGTTTGATTGGTTTGAGTGAATCTAATTCTAACAACGCATTAGGAATCACTTTAATTGTTATTGCTGTAATTACCTTTATAGGCGCAGTTTATTACGTAATATATAATTTATACTGTGGTATCAAAGTTTTATTGAAAGATAATTTATATTAAACAGTCCCTTTTCAGGGGCTTTTTTATTTCCTCAACACTTCCTTAACCCTCTGTACTATGTCTTTCTTACAAGTCTGCTTCTTTGATGAACGTTCCATTGATTGTCTTTCCTTTTCTTCCTTTGATTTCGTCATACGCGTACTGTAAACACTCCTCTAATGTCATTCCATGTTGTTGTGCCAATATAATTAATGTAACGACTGTATCGCCTATACCGTCTTTTAAATCGTCTAGTTTGTTACGTGATAATGCTGCACCAATTTCGCCAGCTTCTTCATAAAATTTCAATGCTTGTCTATCTGGATTACCTTTGTCTAGGTTTTTATCTATACTCCATTGTTCTACTTGTTTTACTAATTCGTTCATAATTATTTGATATCCTTTCTATAATAAAGTTTGGTATAATATAATAAAATTTGAGAAAGAGTGATACACGAATGTTAAAATTATCTGCAACATTTTATGAAGCTGAAAATGGCCCATCTAAAAATGGAACTGTAGAGATTAAACCCAATTGTCAATATTGTAATATCGCAATTCATCCGGAAATATTAACTACTACTCCAATTAATAGCTTTTTAAAAGATTCCAATGTAAAAGCTTCTATAGTTTATAGTTGCCCTCAATGCCACAATCATAATTTTCAAACTTATAGTTTAAATGTTTTAACTCATAATAAATGTGAAACTCGACCAATAACTAAATCGTTTTTTAATAAGAGTACTTTTGAATATCCTGAGGATATAAATAAAATAAGTCCATGTTTCAAGGTAATAGTTTCTCAGTCTTCTCAAGCTGAAAATGATGGTTTAAATCATTTAGCAGGGATTGGTTATAGAAAAGCTATAGAATTTCTTGTAAAAGATTATTTAATCTATATTAAACCTGAGGAAATAGAAGCTATAAAAACCACGTTTCTATCCCAATGTATTAGTATGATTGACGATGAAGATATTAAAAGTTTAGCAAAAGCTGCTACATGGATTGGGAACGATGAAACTCATTACACACGACTTCATGAAGATAAAGATATAAATGATATGAAACGATTTATTTATGCTCTAACCCATTTATTTGCTATAAAAATAACTATTAAAAATTCACACGAATTTGTTAATAATAATCACACTCGAAAATAAATATTCCATTTAAATTGTAATATTGAACAACTTTTCTAACTGGATTTTCTTCAGTACCATCACCTCTAAGAGCAATAATTTCGATAAACTTAACTACATTGACCGTTTCAGGCGGTCGGTGTTCTAATTTATATTCGTTTTCCATCTACTTAACCCCCAAATTATCTAATTCACTTCTATAGTGTTTATAGGTATCACTAGCAGGACTAACAATTAACTTATAGTTAATGAATTTGCTAAAGTCTTTGAGTAGCTCTAGTTGCTTCTCATTCTCCCGTTCCAACCTATTAATATTTGCTTTCAACACTGCTATATCATCGATTAGTGTGTCGCTTTCTGATTTGTATTGGTCACGTTCTTTTACTGCATCGTGCCATTTACCTTCCATTTGATGAGCATCTTCGTATATTTGGTTCAACTTATTGTTAAGTCTCACACGTTCTTGTTCTAATTTATGGGTAATGTGTTTATGCATTTTCATATCCATTAATTCCACTCGCCATCACTCCTTTATATTCCAAAACTACTTAGTATTATCCCCACCACAAACACAATAAGTATTACAATAAAAAATATATCAATCTTACCTATGCCATATTTTCTAATCGAGTTAATAAATTCATATAAGAGAGACCCTAAAAGATAAAGAATCATTATAACTACAATAGATAAAATAATAGTCCCACCTATCACTACTCCACCAGCTTTCCGTCACGCCAGATTAAAGTCATTGTCGAATCATCATTCACCATATAAATAGCGCTCACAATATCGTCTTCCAAATCCTTGAACTGCCTAATAGATGTGTTATCTCTGTAGCTAAATATTTTTTGTAATCTAGGGTATTTATAAAGTGCAACTAACATATTAAATGCGGTATCTTCCGTAATTTCTTTCTCGACTTCGACTGTCGTTTTCCCATTTCTAAAACTCCCGTTAAGCAAATCACTTTTTAAAACCGGATTAAGTTCAAACACTTGTTTGAATTTCATTGGTGCATCAATGATATTGTCATCTATCAATTCACTTTCGAAACAACGAATACCATACTTATCAATCATGTGTTTCGCATATTCCTCTATTGTCATTTCTACTTGTCGTTTAATCTTTACCATTCATTTCTCCTCCTATAATAGATATCACTAATCTTTAAACTCTATAATATATTTATATCTATAACTGAATTAATCCCAATTCTCATATGCACGTTGTATTGACCATCTAGCTTGTTCTATATCCTCCTTGCTTTCTGCTACTGCTAACACATCTATAGCGTTACCAATATGATAAGCAGGTAATGGGGATAAATCTTGGATTACTCTCTCAATGAACTTCATTTTAATATCATCTGACCATTGCACTATTTTTTTATTACGCTTACGTTGTTGTACGTCGTTGGATTGAAGCATATTTCTTCTTAGCTCATCAATACCTTTTTCCTTTGCTTCCTCTAAAAGTTTTTCATCAACAGTAAATCCACTTAGCCCTTTCGAATCACTAACACTCTCTGTCTTATCCTCAATATTCTTAGCCCAAAGTTCAAAGTCATTGAAATCTGTAATTTCATATCTGTGCTTAGGTAGCGATTCTATAATTGCGTAATTATGTTTATCATCAATTTTTATAACCTTACCTATCACACGCATACCACTACTATACTTACCAGCACCTAAATCTTTCACAACAACATATTGATTTAAATTCAAATCTCTAATCTTCATCTATTTAACCACCTTTGGGAATGTATCGTTTTTCATTAAATCAGCTACATACTTACTGCGTGTATGTAATTGCGGTGTTCCATCGTACAACCAAGGGTGCTCGTCTCTGTGCTTCTCCTCTTTAACTTTGGCTCTTATACGTCTTACTTGTGATTCCATTTGTTTAATTTTCTGCTCTTCTCTATAGTCTTCTAAGCGTGTTCCTTTAGGTGCTTTACATGCTTCATGTAATGTCCAACCACTTCTTAACCTCGTAGCTAAATAGGCCCTATAAAAACCGTTTGCTTCCATGTTTTTTAAATTCTTACCTAGAATTGTGTACTCTTTGCCATTTACACATAGTCTTTCCATTAATCTTTCACCTCTGGTTCGCTAAATTCTATGAATGTACCATCTAAGTAATCGTTAACGTGCTTATCCATGTCTTGACCAATCCACTTTAAAGCTTCTTGTTCTTCTTCATTTGGTCGTTGGATATATGGCACTACCTTTTCGAATTTAGCGTAGTATTTAATTTTCATTGTTCCTGGTTCATTCATTT
>ERZ1023497.188-NODE-188-length-24886-cov-6.315654_pt1 | contig 24886 bp, 19 predicted proteins | sample MGYA00380543_ERZ1023497 | MGnify/ENA primary metagenome ERZ1023497 (study PRJEB33173, sample SAMEA4830384) | metagenome | study: EMG produced TPA metagenomics assembly of the PRJEB25223 data set... | reverse complement strand
AAAGACGTTAGTGATGTCACCAACGTCTTAAGTAGCAATTATTGTGTTTATATCGGTTTGGTAGTTTAATATAAACGCTTTTCGTATATAAAGGGGCTTTGTGTCTTATTTACTACTTTATAACCATCCAGTTTTTGCCATTTTTTATTAATTTTTTCTCTTCTTTTAATTCATGTACAATATGGCCAGTTGTTTCACGTGAAATACCTGCTAAATCACTCAGTAATTGAATGGTCATGATATGTTTAATTTCGTAGAATTCATCTTGATCGTATCCTATTGCATGACATAAATAATATAGTACTTTCTCAATGCGTTCTCTCGCCAACTTTGTGGTTAATGCCATATTGTATTCCATTAGTAGTTCAAGTTCGTTATTTAACTTTTCGAACAGTGTAACAAATATATCGTCATGATTTTTACAAAGATATTCCAACATATCTTTAGGTATGCCTATTACATTGCATGGTGTAATGGCTGTGCACATCTCGTTTAATTCAATTTTTCGAAAGAGATGATTTAACGGAAATAATAGCTGCTCTTTATTCAGTTTACGATAAGCGTCCCCATCTTCATTAATTGTTTCACGCAAAACAATACCGTCTAGTAACAAATACACATAGGTGGGCTGATCAGATGAATAATATATGATTTGTCCTTTATTGTAACGTCGCACGAAACATTCACTCTTGAAAGCTTGAATGACACCTGTTGGAATATTTAAGTAAGACGCTAATTGTTTGAGTCCTTCACTTAAATCATTATCTCTGTTGTTGATATATGTCTTTCCGGCCATTGAGATACACTCCTAAATCTTTTAATACTTTTTATTAGAATACTGAAACGCTTCCCATCGCTAAGCGAATGATACCTATTATTGCAAGTATGATAATGACTGCAAACAAGATATAGTCACCTTTCGTTAATGGTTTATGGTTATTACGTTGTACGAAACGATAAACAAATAGACCAGGGATGTAGAGCAACATGGTTAATAACAAGTAATCAATACCTGCAGCGTACACAAGCCATATCGCATAGATTGATGCAATAATACCGATTGCCCATTGTTTCACTGTAGCGTGTCCTTTATGCTCAATTGTGTATTTTAATTGATAAAAGGCACTAAACATATACGGAATTAAAATCGCGCTTGATGCAAGTGAAAACGCAAATTGATATGCACTATCTGTAAATAACATGCTAATTAAGAATATTTGTACTAGAATGTTTGTAATTAATAATGCATTGATTGGTGCTTTATTTTTATTTTCTTTAGCAAACCATTTCGGGAACAAGCCATCTTTAGCCACTATAAATGGTAGCTCACCAGCTAGTAATGTCCAACCAAGCCATGCACCTAAAACAGAAATAATTAAACCAATGTTAACGAGTACTGAACCCCAATGACCAACGATATGTTCTAACACTTGTGCCATTGATGGGCTTGCAAGATCAGCAATTTGATTTTGTTGAATGACGCCTTGTGCCAATACAGTCATTAAGAAGTAAATAACAAGTACTGAAACAAGTCCAATTACTGTAGCAGTACCTACGTCTTTTTTCGATTTAGCACGACCTGAGAATACCACTGCACCTTCAATACCAGTGAACACCCATACGGTTACAAGCATTGTACTCTTAACTTGAGACATTGTATCGCCCCAACTAAATATACCTGTACCACCGCTTGTCATTCCGTAGAACCCTGCTTTAAATGTATCGAAATTAAATACTACAATCATACAAATGATGACTAAGAATATAGGAATTAACTTTGCAACAGTTACAATACTATTGATAAAAGCTGCGGTTTCAACACCTCTAAGTATTAAGAAGTGCACACCCCATAATAAGAAAGAAGCGACGATAATACTTGGTAGCGTATTACCACCTTTGAAGATTGGGAAGAAGTTACCTACTGCTGACATCAATAATGTTGCATAGGCTACGTTACCTAGAAACGCAGCAAACCAGTAGCCCCAAGCACTTGAGAAACCAATAAAGTCACCAAATCCAGCCTGTGCATAACTGTAAATTCCACCTTCTAAGTCCGGTCTTACATTAGTGAGGTTTTGGAAGACAAATGCGAGTGAAATCATTCCGATTGCGGTAATAATCCATCCAATCATAATTGCTAAACCACCGGCTTGACCACCCATATCAGAAATGATGTTGAACGCACCGCCACCAATCATAGAACCAATGACTAAACCAATGAGTGACGTTTTACCAAGTTTGTTTGTGTCTGATTCATTCATAATTCATTTCCCCTTCTAAGGAGGATTACTTTTAAATTAAGGGCTTGAAGCATCATTATTCAATTGTCTGGTAAACCTGCTTCAAACCCTTCTCCTTGTATTATATTTCTACATCACTTTCTCAGCGATGTATTTTCAAAATAAGTCCTTATATTTGCTCGAAATACTTTAAATTTCTTCTCTAAATAATGGTTGGCTCATACATCTTGGGCCCCCACGTCCACGAACAAGCTCACTACCTGTGATTTCAAGTACTTTAATACCTTTGTCACGAAGTAATTGGTTTGATACGTAGTTTCGGTCGTAAGTAACAACTACACCTGGGCGGATACATAATGTATTTGAACCGTCATTCCATTGTTCACGTGCGCCGTCTATCACGTCACCATTACCAGTTGGGATAAACTCGATTTTTTCAACGCCAAGTACGTCTGCTAGCGTTTCACGTAGTTTATTAGAATGTGTAATTTTGATATCATCTTTTGCTTCATCGTATTCAATCGTAAATAAATTCATGTTATTTTCTTCTTTGAAAATAGCTGAATGCACTGTGAATTTATCGTAGTCAATCATTGTGAATACTGTATCTAAATGCATGAACGTACGACTATTTGGAATTTCAATCGCAATTACTTTCTTGAATGTCGTAGATTCATCTTTAAATATATTACGTGCTAAGCGTTCAATTGCTTGTGCTGATGTACGTTCAGAAATACCAATGGCTAAAGCTTCTTTAGATAGAATTAATTCATCTCCACCTTCGATATTAAATGGTGAGTTTCGGTCTAACCATACTGGCACATCTGCATCTTTAAATCTTGGATGATATTTTAAAATGTATGTCATAAATAGTGATTCTCTGCGACGTGCTCTCCAATACATTCTGTTAATTGTCATACCTCTACCTACTGATGCTTGAGGATCACGTGTAAAGTAAAGGTTAGGCATTGGGTCTAAATAGAATGGATATCTATCATCCATGTATTCAACGAGATGCGTTGTTTTTAATTCAATTTCTTCTTTTCTCACACCAGCCATAATTTTATCGATTAATTCTTGATCTGATAACTTCGCAAAAAACGTTTTAATTTCAGCTTCATGTCCTAATACTGTTTTTTGAGATTCTGCAAGAATATCGTCAATGAACTGTTCTCGCACATCTTTATCTGCAATTGCTTCAGCTGCTAGTTTTTCTAAATAAACAACTTCCACACCTTCATCACGAAGTGTTTGTGCAAATTTGTCGTGTTCTTCTTGCGCCACTTTTAAATAAGGAATATCGTCGAATAGCAAGCCACTTAAGTGATCTGGTACTAAATTTTCTAATTCTTTACCAGGTCGTTTGAGTAATACTGTTTTTAATCTACCGATTTCACTGTTTACTTGAATAGGTCCTTGTGTCATATTCATTTCCTCCTTTATTTATCTACAATTAGAGTATAAAGCGCTTTCAAAAAAGTTTATGTGATTGTTTTCACAATATGAACGTGTGCTAGTTCATGCTTTCTGGTTATTCAATGCATATTTGTGATTGAATATACAAAATCATTGGGCATTTGGTGCTTTTTATGTATATTCCATTTATTTTCGTATGATAATATTTTTAAGAAAAGTTTTTTATGCATTATTCTGTATTTATAAACACCCGTGATTTGTATCTACAATTATATAACTACTTAGGTTATGAACATTATAATTTAGGTGTGTTACACTCTATTATAGATAATATAAAAAAGTAAATCCACATTATATTTTATACATTAATTTGAATATTTATGATTAAATAATTTATAATGCACATATTTAGCCATTTCTTCAGAATTAGTTAGTACCATCAATGTGTCATTGCCACCTACTGTCCCTAATATTTCATTAATATTCATTCGATCAATGAAATAATTAATGCATTGCGCAAATCCTGGAGATGTTTTGATAAGTATGTAGCTATCTTTTATTATGATATTTTTAATTTCACTGTCATAATAATGTAGCAGTTTCGTTTTAGCATCCATTTGTTGCGTATTATCTAACTTCTTATAATAGGATTGATTACTTACAGCTGGAACTTTAAAAATCTTTAATTCTTTCAAATCTCTTGAAATCGTAGTTACGCTATAGCGCACCCCGAAATGCGTATCGATGTAATCTGCAATCTCTTCCTTTTTGTTAAATCGGTTATTCTTAACTACCGTTGCGATGAGATCTAGACGTTTATTCTTTTTCATATTATAAACTCCCTCTATCCCTATACAGCCTACTGCTATATTTATGTTTTACTTTTAACGTATCATTTTTTTGTCTTTCTTTGTGTGGGGTATTTCATAAAATCTGTTATAAATTTAATTATTTACATAAAAACGCCCCAAAAGTAAGATTTATCATCCAACTATTGAGGTGTCTTTCAAGTTATGCTATTTTGATTCTTTCATAGCTTGTTTTACAGTGCTATAACCTATTACCACGCGATCAACTTTACCGTTATCTACATCAAACCATACCGTCATTCCTTTTGAATTTGGTTGGTAGAAATAGATACCTGTTGTATTATGCTTTTGGTTATTTACCTTTTGTAAATCTTTACCGTAAGTTTTATTTAATTGATCCAATGTCATTTTACCCGTTACGTTTAAATCAAGTAATGATGCTGTTTTACCATCTTTCGAAACGTTTCTAAAATATTGATCATATTTTTTCACATTTTTAGATGATGTTGTTGCTTTCAATTTAATACCATTGAATGTAACATTTTCAGCTTTTACCGCATTTTTAAAATGTTTATCTAATACAAAAGATACGTCTTGACCTGCATATCCTTTATAATTGTAATATGCAGATGTCGCATTCGCTTTAGAATGAGTTGTGTTTGTTGTAGCTTTAGATTCAGCATGTGCAATAGATGTGTCCGTCAATGCACTTGTAACACCTACACCAAATAATGTGCTTAGTGCTAATGTCGTTGCGACTAATGTTTTTGTAGTTTTTCTCAAATTAGAAGCCTTCTTTCTTTATAACTAAACATATCATACGCCATTCTTGATTGTTATACAATTTTGGTTAACTAATTAGAAGTGTTTAATATTTGATGTAATGTTGTTTATAATTACACAAAATTAAATTTCACAAATCGTTAAATAATTTTTTTATATAAATTATGTTATACTAAATATAGGAGTAACATCCCCATTAACTCCTTCACAAAAAGTTATATTATGTAATAACTATAGCCATAAGTTTACTTCCCCTTTGTTAAACTTATGGCTCTTTTATATAGTTTTTTTACTTTTCCAAAATAAATATAAAATTACTTTATATTGTAGAAAACCACTTCCAAAATGCGAACATATGTTCTATAATGAATTTGAGGTGGTTAACATGATTCCAAATCCTAATGCGCCAGATGAGTATAAATATGAAACAGATTATCGTAAAATACCAAGACAATATCTAGACGCTAACATTCCTCAAGGACGTGGCATGGTGAAGTGGGCTCCCTTTGCAACAATGCCAGAACAATATCAACAATTGAATGATTTTATTGAGGAACAGAATAAAATTGCCATGCCTTCATTGTCAGATGATCAATTCGAAAATATCAATCGACAGCTCACATATAAATTCACACAGCACCAACTGGCAATGATTAGTTATTGGAGAAATGGCTATATCCAATCAATTGCAGCGTATATACGTCGTATCCACTCGCTAAATCGCTGTATCACAATTAGTAACGAGCACGGTTCACAAACGATGAAACTCGATTTTGAGGTTATTTGTAATGTAGAGTAAGTGTGTTGCGTAATTAGTGACTCATATCACTGAAACATGAGTTTTATTTTAACTAGAGATAAATTAAAGCGCATAGATGAGGAAGTCCCATTTATGCGCTCTTCTAAATATTATTTACTTGTTGTAAAGCCTACGTAACTAATATCTACTTCTACAACTTTATTGTTATTAAGAACAAATGATGTTGCTAAACCATCTTTATTTGGTTTATAAACGTAAATACCGCTACCTTTAACATTATTGTTGCCTTTTACTTTTTTCAAATCTTTACCATAAGCTTTTTTAAGTTGACTGTACGTTAAATCGCCTTTAACTATAAATTGTAATTTATTCGCTTTTTTGCCATTGCTTGTTACGCCAGTAAATTTCTGATTATACTTTTCTTTTACAGTTGTGCTATTTGTTTTAGCAAGTTTGATACCATTAAATTTAATGTTGTCGTGTTTGATTGCGTTAATAAAGTTCTTGTCTGTTAAGAATTTAGCGTCTTTATCAACGTAACCATTATAAGAGTAGTAATACCCTTTAGTTTGCGTTGCTGCATGAGCAGTATCTTGTACTGGTAATACAGCGCTACTCACTCCTAAAAGTGTTCCAAATGCTAATGTTGTTGAGGCAATAGTTTTAACTACTTTATTCATGTTAGTCCTTCTTTCTATATTAGAATTACACTTCATTTATATTATCGCACAATACATACAAACATTCACTGTACTTAAGACCTATTTATCAAAAATTTTAGTAAACAAAATTTAATATTATAAAATTGTGTAAATACTATCTATTTTATGAAGTTTTATTATAATAAGATAAAGAAATGAATTAAGGACGGAGGATACACCTTGAAAAAAGTATTGGCAGGTATCGTCATTTTATTACTTGTTGTTGCTTTAGGTTTTTCAATATTCTTTGCAGCAACTGGTACTAAACAATCAAATTCAAGTGATGATCATAAAACTGAGAAGCATGATAAAAAAGAGAAGAAAGATAAAACGAAAGAAGAACAAACTGATGAGCAATCTACTACATCTAATAATGGAGAAAATGCACAATCAGAACCAAAGTCAAACAACACTGTAAACACGCAACAAAGTTATTCTACACAACAAAATAACTCGACAACTCGAACACAAGAATCTAAAACAAAAGAAAGCAGTTCAAGACAAAAGAGTTCAGAAAGTGCTACTTCAGAAAAAAATACTAAAGAAACTCAAACAACACAACAACCAAGTACACAACAACCTTCTACGCAACAGCCATCAACATCACAACCTAGCACACAGAATAAAACGACAACTAACAATAGTTCAACACAAAGTTCAAGTAGTTCTGGTAATTCAAGTGATTCTAAAGATAAAAATTAAACATAGCAACAATAAATATATAGCACATAAAAAGCATTCTAGCCCATTTATAAGGTTAGAATGCTTTTTATAGTACAAATATCGTTTCCGTAACTACTCAGTTACTTTACTTTCAGCCACGCGTTTAGAAATTTTACGCATAATTGGATCTAAGACTGGTTTGACTAAGATGCCTAAAATAAAGAATCCTAGTCCAAATAGTATTAAGATAATCATTTTCGTAATTAAAATTTCTGGTACAATGCCACCTACCGTTTCACGTAAGGAATCTATCACATACGTGAATGGTAAATATGGTGAAATCGTTTGGAAGAACTTAGGTGCAGTTACAACTGGGAATGTTCCTCCACCACCAGCAATTTGTAATACTAGTAAAATGATTGCAATAGCTTTACCTGGGTTTCCAAGTAATGACACGCATGTATACACAATCGTATTAAAGACAATAGCACCACACAGTGCGACTAAGATAAACAATGTCGGTGATTCAACCTGCGCTTTCAAAATAACCAAGTCACCAATCGTTACAATCAATGCTTGAATGATACCCATCATTATAAAGAAAGCACCTTTACCTAAATAAATTTGACGTTTCGTTAACTCATCTTCCAAGGCTTCATGTTTATTATCTACAGACAATAAACTTACTAGTAATAATGCCCCTACCCATATAGATAATGACGTATAGAATGGTGTCATACCTGAACCATAATCTTTAACTGGGAAGACATCTACTTGTTTCTTATGAATAGGATTCGCAACCACGTCGGCTTGTTTCTTCAAGTCATTCTTCAACGCATCAATCACTTTATCTACCGCATCATCTTCATCTAATTTTTTAAATATTTTATTCGCTTTGTTTAAATCTTTTTCAATATCTGGCAAACGGTTTTCAGAGAAATTAGCTACGTTTGCTAACGCTTCTTTCGCACGTGGTTGATTTTGATTTAATAAATCAACGGCATTGTCATACTTATTGAACAATGTCGGTAAGTTCGTATTTACTGTTGCTGTAGCATTCGCAAGTTGTTGCTCTAAATCTGGCAAATCATTACGAACAAAGTCAGCTGCATTCGCTACGTCTTTTTTCACTGTAGGGAAATATTTCTGAGCAGTTTGCATAGCATTAATATAGGTTTGTTCTAAAGCAGGTAATTCACTTTGAATGTTAGCTATACGATTCTGTCCATCTGTAACTATATCCTGACCAGCAATGATAACACGATTAATCGTATTTAATTTAGATTGAACGTCTGATAACGTATTCTGACCTTTGCTTAATTCTTGTGTAATTTGATTAGATACAACTAACAAACGATTGTTTAAGTCGTTTTTAATGAAATCACGATAGTTACCTAACGCTTTATTTAAATCTGGTAACGAACGCAATACGTTAACTGCTTCTGCTTTACCTGAACTACCATTTTTTAGTGCATCAATGAGTTGATTCGTTGAACGTAATGAATCGCTGATACGATTATTGGCACTCTCAACTTGTTTAATTTGCGACGATAAATCGACATGTTCTCTTTTTTCTAATTCTTTTAATACGTCTATCAATTGTTGATTACTTTTCGAGCTATTTTCAAGACGTGTTTTTAAATTACGTAACATGTCATTAAATTCAGTCGGTCGATTAGAACCAATAACACCATAAGATATATCTTTCAAGGCTTTAATGTCTGACTGTGTTGCTTTCGCTTGATTATCAGAATTACTTGAAAGTGTTAATAATGCTTCTGCAAGCGCACTATTCATAGACTTCACGTCATTGTTTGAGACAATTTGATTATCATTCACAGTGTCCTGGCTACTATCTGTGCTCAACTTCTGAATTTGATATTGAGGAAGTCCCGACGTACTTTGTTGACGCAATGCACTATTGGCTTGGTTATTTACTTCTTGAGCACGCCCTGCCGCTTCTTGATAATCACCTACGCGTTGCTGAGCAGATGTAAGATAACCTTGTGCATCATTTAAACGCGTATTCGCTAAATCAAGCCCCTCACTAGCAATATCCACGCCTCTATTAATCTTAGGAAATTGTGCCGGTATATCATTAGAAGCTACATCTAATAGTTTCTCAATGTTCGGCATATATTCATTAAGTGCTAAGATGAGTTTTGCCTTTTCGTTAAGTGACGGAATGGCTGCATTCACATCATTAAGCTTTTGTTGGGCGTCTAAAATATCGCCTTTGTAATTACCTAATGCACGGAATTGATTTGCATATTTATCAAGATCATCCTGATGATCATTCAAATATTCAATACGATCCGCAATTTTATTGATTTGTGGTAATGAGTCATGTGCCGCATAAACTGCATTTTTTATTTTATTAATTGTAGGTACTTCATCTTCAAGTTGAATACCCACTTTGTTCGCTTCTTGTAGTAACGCTTTCGTGACGGTTTCGTTGAACTGTTTATTTGCTTCGTCAACGATAACCGTTGAACCTGTATCGGTCATTTTCGGTGCGACGGCATTGATTTTTTGATTAACTTTATATTCGATATCGGCTTTTTGTGGTTTCTTTCTTAATGTGCCAGTAATTTGATGCGAGAATTCTTTAGGTATGTATATGCCAGCATAATATTTACCCATTTTAATTTCATGGTCTGCCTTTTCCCGGCTAACGAATTGCCAATCAAATTTATCGTTTTTCTTAAGATTGTCTTCTAATGTATTACCAACATTAATTTTCTTGCCACGAACTTTGTCACCCTTGTCCTCGTTCACAACGGCAACCTTGATATGACCTGTATGACTATAAGGATCCCACATAGCCCATAAGTTGAACCAAGCATAGAAAGACGGTAATATCGCAAGTCCTGCTAGTATAACCCAAACTGCTGGCGTCTTAGCAACTCGCTTCAAGTCCGTTATAAATAATTTTAGTGCGTTTTTCATTTTCACACTCCTAAAAATGGAATATTAAGATTTTATCTCAAATTGATATTAAGTATTGTTTTTTTCTTTATAGAGTTAGTATAATACTTTTATTGAGCAAAGTAATAATTAGTTGATACTTATCAACTAAAAATCATAATAAATATTATATCAAATTCTGATATATTCGCATACCACCATAGTTAATTTGATAGGAGGAAAAGAGCGTAATGTCGAAGCATAAATTCATGATTTACTTTTTAACAACAACGCTAGTATTGCCAACATTTACGACTAGCATTGCACATGCTGAAGACACAAACGAAGATGCTAAGATGAAATCATCTAGCACACAAGAAGAACAGACTGATCATAATGAATATGTAAATGACAATAATATTAATGAAGCATCTCAACCAGACGATACTCAGTCCGATAACACATTTTCTGAAGCACCTACTAAGGAAGATTCGAAGAACAAGATAAAACGAGAAAATTCTAAGTCATCAAATACGTCATCAGAGGAGAAAGATGATGACAACACAAGCGTATCTCGCAGTCATCAAAAGCGTGATAAAGATACAAATAACACTTACCGTACACCCCTTTCTCCAATCTTTGACGCAACTCATTCTAGTGGTTTACCTGCTTCTAACTTTTTAAATCCTGATTTATATCAAAATGGATTTAGCCTAACTCATTTAATTGCATCATTATTTAATTTCGATAGTGATATTTCAGATTATGAGCAACCCGCAAGCACTAATGAAACAGATGATGACACGCATTCTACAAATGAGCAAGATAGTGATGCACAAGACCAAGATCAAACAGAACATAGCGCTTCATCTTCTGACATAACGGATCGCGACAAAAATGACATAAAGCAAAGTAGTGAGCAAGCTAACCAATCAGATAAGACTTCACAACAAGATGAGACAGATACAAATCAACAATCAACTGCCAATCAAGATAAGGACGATGCAAGTGTTAGTAAAGCGTTAGATGCCATTGATGATTTAGTCTCAGATGAAACAGATGATGATAAAGATAACCAAGGAAGTAATAATACAGATGACACTGATCATCAATCAAATAATGACGACACAAGCACCGACTCAAACAATGATTCTAGTAAAACATCATCTTCTAATAGTAATAGTCTGTCTGAATCTGCCTTAGACACTGTGCTCGATAAATACAGTGAAGATGCTAAAAAGACGCATCAAGATTTCGAATCATCTAAAAAGGATAACGCATCAGACACATCTAAAGATGAAAAATCAAAAGAGAGCACTAATAAAGCAAGTAACCCTCAGTTGCCAACTAAGAAGGAGCTTGAACATAAAACTACACCTGCACAGTCATTTGAAGATGACTTTAAGCAAAGTAATACGCGTTCAACTAGTTTGTTCCAAACATTACCTCAACTTAATGGTAGTGACGTAACGGATGGCGATATAACAGTTGTTGAAAATAAAGGTACGCGTGACTTTATTAAGTCTATCGCTAAAGATGCACATAAGATTGGTCAAGATAAAGATCTTTATGCCTCAGTTATGATTGCTCAAGCTATTCTTGAATCTAGTTCAGGAAACAGTACCTTAGCACAAGCACCTAATTATAATTTATTTGGTATTAAAGGTAGTTATAAAGGACAATCTGTAAACTTTAATACGCTAGAAGCTGGTAGTGACAACAGTATGTTTAGTATTAATGCTGGGTTCCGTAAATATCCAAGTACTAAAGCATCATTGGAAGATTATGCTGATTTAATTAAAAATGGTATCGACGGTAATCCAACAATTTATAAACCTACTTGGAAGCATGAAGCTATAGATTATCGTGATGCGACACGACATTTAAGCCGTACGTATGCTACAGACCCTAACTATGCTACTAAATTAAATAGCTTAATCAAGCACTATCACTTAACTGATTTTGATAAGAAAAAAATGCCAGATTTAGATCGCTATGCTAAACAAACATCTAGTGGAGAAGATGCTTCAGGTAGTGAGTTTAAATCATTTGAAATCACAGATTCGTCATCACCTTATCCTCAAGGTCAATGTACATGGTATGTATACGAACGTGTTCAACAATTTGGTAAGAAAGTAGGTAGCGACTGGGGAGATGCCCATAACTGGGATAATCGTGCAGAAAGTGATAACTATGATGTCAGTCAAACACCGTCTACACATAGCGCAGTAGTCTTTGAAGCAGGACAAGCTGGTGCGCATGATATATATGGTCATGTTGCCTTTGTTGAAAAGGTAAATAAAGATGGCTCTATCGTCATCTCAGAATCTAATGTAAAAGGTTTAGGCATCGTATCATATCGTACAATCGATGCAAGCACAGCTGAAGACTTACACTATATTGAACCTAAATAAAGCTGATGTGAGCTAGATTAATTAAAGTAATTTAAATAATAGATCAAAAAGGCAATTTCTATTTTATTACAATAGAAATTGCCTATTTTTATTAGATTAAGCGTTTATCCGATTTATCTTTTATGATTTTTGCTCTAAAACTTCTTCGACTTCATTTTTAATTGTTGTAACATGTGGTCCGTAGACAATTTGGGCACCATTACCTCGAATAATGACACCTTTAGCATCTGTTGTCATTAAAGTATCTTTACTTAATAATGATCCATCTTTTAAAGTTACTCTAAGTCTAGTAGCACAACAGTCTACTTCCTCAATATTAGTAGCACCACCTAAACCTTTGATAATAGTATCAGCACGTTCCGTAGCTTCAACACTTTCAATTTGTTCTTTATCTTCACGTCCAGGTGTTTTGAAATTAAATTTAATAATTAAGAATCTAAAAATAATGTAATATAAGCAGAACCAAACGATTCCAATTGGTAAAACCCATAAGTAATTCGTTTTAGAATTACCTTGTAGTACACCGAATAATATATAGTCAATGAATCCACCACTAAATGTTTGTCCTACTGTAATATTAAATATATCCGCCATCATAAATGCTAATCCATCTAAGAAAGCATGAATTAAATATAAAACAGGTGCAACAAATAAAAATGAAAATTCTAATGGTTCAGTTATACCTGTTAGGAATGATGTCAATGCAGCTGATAACATTAATCCTCCAACTACTTTTTTATGCTCTGGCTTAGCTGTATGGTAAATAGCTAATGCTGCACCGCACAACCCAAACATCATCGTAATAAATCGACCAGACATATATCTAGATATACCAGAGAAGTAATGTGTTACACTCGGATCACCTAATTGGGCTAAAAAGATATTTTGAGTACCTCGTACCATATGTCCATTTACTTCTAATGAGCCCCCAAGTCCTGTTTGCCAAAATGGTAAGTAAAAAATATGATGCAATCCAAAAGGACCTAATAGACGTAATATAAATCCAAAGAAGAATGTTCCAATAGCTCCAGTCTTTTCAACTAATCCTCCGGCATTAAAAATCCAACTCTGTACTGTTGGCCAAACAAAAAACATAATTACGCCTAGAAATATTGAGCTAACTGCAGTAATAATAGGTACAAAACGAGAACCACTGAAGAAGCCCAAATAGGCAGGTAATTCAATTTTATTAAACTTATTATGTAAATATGCTGTTAAAATACCTGTTACGATACCACCAAACACACCCGTCTCAATTGTTTGGATGCCTAATACCATACTTTGTCCTTTTTGAGCTAATTCTGTTGTTTTTGCTAAATCATCTGTAATTTGTAGCATTCCATTCATAGTTGCATTCATTATCAAAAAGCCAATTAGTGCTGCTAATCCTGCTGTTCCTTTGTCACTACGTGCTAATCCTATAGCTACACCAATAGCAAATATTACTGGTAAATTTTGAAAAACAATGTTTCCAGCAGAAGACATTAGCGTAAATATGTTTTGTAGTAATGTAATATCTAAAAATGGATATGCTTTTACAGTATTAGGATTACTCAATGCTCCACCAATCCCAAGTAATAGACCTACTGCTGGTAAAATGGCAATTGGTAACATGAATGATTTCCCAAATTGTTGTGCTTTCTCAAATAATTTATTCATTTTTATTACCTCCTTTGAAATAAAATCACTCTATATTCGTACTGACAACGCTTTCTTAAATAGAAATATAATACTAAAGAAAATTTTAATCAATATCATTACCTAAAATGAAAAACATTTTCAAAATAATATACATAAATTTTTCGAATTTAAAGACCATACCTATTAAAAAACTGCCAACAGCGTCGTAGACACCGTTGACAGTTCTAATATTTAATTCTTCTATTATGAATAAATTAATACTTGAGTGATAAGCATGCCACCACCGAAGATGAATACGAAGGCAACGACTGGCCATACGAATTTCAACCAGTGAGAGTACTTCATGTCTAGCATTTGTAATGTTGCCATTATCAATCCTGTTGGTGCTAAGAATAACATTGCATATTGACCAAATTGATATGCTGTTACGATAACAAATCTAGGAATACCTACTGTATCAGCAAGTGGTGCAAAGATTGGCATTGCAAGAACTGCTAATCCAGAAGATGATGGAATAATGAAACCTAGGAAGAAGAAGATAATCAACAATATTACAATGAAGATTGGCCCACTTACACCTTGTACAAGTGATGAACTGAAGTTCAAGATTGTATCTGAGATTAATCCATCATTCATAATCATATTGATACCACGTGCCAAACCAATGATTAGTGATACCCCTACCAAACTTGATGCACCTTCTACAAATGCATCGACGACCACTTTCTCGCCAAGTCCATCTTTACCTAATGCTACCATTAACATGATTACAATTGTAAATGCTAGGAACATTGAGGCCATGATTGGGAACCACCAACCTTGTGTCATAACGCCCCACACCATGATTGGGAATGGTAAGATGAATAAAATTAAAATGATTTTTTTGCGTAGTGTAAATGGTTTTTCTCCGCCATCATCGTTAATAACTGACCATTGATTTTCAAATTTAGTTTTATCTTCATATGTGTAAGATGCTTTAGGATCTTTTTTAATTTTTTTAGCGTACCAGTATAAATAACCTACTGTGAATATTGTTGCCACAATTAAGCCAACAATTCTCCAATATAAACCATCTACGAATGTTGTACCTGCTGCATTTGATGCGATAACAACTGAGAATGGGTTAACTGTTGAGAATGTACTACCTACAGAACTTGCTAGGAAGATTGCCCCAACACAGATAATTGAGTCATATCCCATGGCGATAAAGATAGGTACGAGTATTGGATAAAATGCTACCGCTTCTTCTTCAATACCACAAAGCGTACCACCTAGTACCATTAATACTGATACCATGAATACAAGTAAAAATTCATGACCTTTAGTTTTTTTAGTAAGTGCTAAAAGTCCTGATTCAAATGAACCACTCTTTTGTACAACACCAATGAGTCCACCTAATACTAAAATAAATACCATTACATCGACTGCTTCAATTGTACCGTTAACCATGCTTGATGTAATTTGATCTGGTCCAGCAGGTTTTTGTTCTAATCGTTCGTATGTTCCAGGAATTGAGATAGGTTTATTGATGGCACCTGATTTAAATTGGTCTACATCAATTTTTACACCTAATTTATCTAATTGTTCTTGTGTTCCAGGGACTGTTTTTGATTTATTATGAGCATCGACAATTTTAAATTCATGAGCACCGCCATCATAAGATAACTTAGAGTATGCACCAGCCGGTATCATCCACGTTGCCATAACAGCGATTACAGTTAAAATAAATAAAATTGTAAATGCGCCAGGCATCTTAAGCGAGAATCGTTTTTTCCGTCCTTTGCTAGTGCTATTAGTAACTTCGTTAGTGTGTGTCATGCTTTTCAACCCCTTCAAGTATTTTTTTATCTATGAAAATGCTATACACATTTAAAACGTATATTTTGTGAAAATTTGTTAATTAAGCAACTTTGTGAAAAATTTCTCAATTTCTTTTTCCACTATTAGTGTATGTCTAATGCACTTTACAATCAATATGAATATTAAATAAAGTGTAAATATTTTTAAGTATTCCATAATTATTTCACATAACTTTACCAATAATTTCTCAAAATTCACTTGCTATTTTCAAAAAAATGTGCAAGCGCTTTCTTAACCGATGTTGAGCCTCTTTTCCAAAAAATAAGCGTAGATAACATAAGTAAGTAATGATTACTCAGTTATCCACGCTTTAAGTTTGTATTTATTGTTTTGTTTTTTGTTGTTTACGACGACCTAACCCTATTAATGTGCCCCCAGCAATCACTAATAACACTGTTACTGGTAACCAAGACTTTTTAACTACTTCCCCAGTATTTGGTAAAGATAGATTCCCTTCATCATCAAATAAACCACTTAAAAATCCATCATCATCGCCTAATTGTCCTAATGATAATCCTTGTACAGGATTAGGAATATCTTCAATATTGTCTAACAGACTTCCTCCTGAATTAAGACCATCTAATAAACTACTACCAGTTAGTCCATCTAGTAAATGAGACCCTTGATTAAGAGAGTTAGAACTTGATGCACTACCATTAATGCGATCAAATAGCGAAGGTCTATTTGTAATAGGATCTAAGATATAACTCAAATTATTTTTTGCAGTGTCGAGTTTATTTTGCAACTGTAATAAATCACTAGCAGTACCGTTTAATGCGTTTTTCACTAAATCTAACGCATCAGCTTTATCCGTTTGAGCTCTAGCAATAAGATCTGCCAACGCCTTCGCTTGTGTTTGATTTAACTTTGTAGCTAATAACGTTTCGATGGTTTGTTTAGGGTCTGACGATTTATCAAGTATGTCTTTAAGAATATCATCAGCTGTTATTTTTTGATTTGCGTTAATTTTTTGCTTCACTTGATTTACTAATTCTGAGCTAGATAAGTTCTCTTTAGCAAGCTGTTTAGCTATTTGTGATGCCTCATTATTTCCTAAACGTGTTGAAAGCAATGTTTTGATTAAAGCCTCTTTATCAGGCGCTTGATCAAACATGGATGCCAAAATATCATCACTTGTTGTCGTTTTGAGGTTGTCGATATGTTTCATCATTTGATCTGTTATTTGCTTATCTGACTGACCGTTAGTTTTAATCTGCTTGGCTATCTTTTGAGCTTCGTTTTTACTAAAGACACTTCCTAAGATTTGTTCGACTGTTGCTTGCTTATTTGAAGATTGTTCTAAATGGCCGCTTATTTCATCTCGGTTCGCTTTAACATTTTGTCGAACATTTCTAATATCTTTTTCAACATTTTGCTTTTGCTCATTAGTCAAATTGTTGTTTTGCTTTACTTGTTGTTCTAACTGTCTCAATTGCTCAAGTTTATGGTCACTATAACGTTTCGATGTGTTATCTTGTTGATTTTCAACTTTTGTAATGGCTTGGTCAATTTTTTGATTAGCAGATAATTCGTCAGTTAATGCATCAACATGACCCTCTTTTGAATCAATCTTGTTTGACTTATGGCTTACATCATCTTTATCTATCTGTTTGATACCATTTAGAATACTTTTATCTGATGCAGTATTAGTATTATCTTTTGAATGCGATTTTGTTGAATTGTCCTCTTGAATGGATGATTCAGTTTGATCTCGAATATCTTCTACAGATGAATGTGCACTTTCTTTAGTTGATTCTATGTCATTTTTAACATTATCCATTTCATCCAATATTGAGGTATCATCATTTTTATCATTTATTTGATTCTTATTGTTTTGAGAAGATGCTGATTGTCCACTACTTATTTGGCTATTTTCATTATTATTTGTGGAATCTTGTTCCGACTTCATATCGCCATTTTGTTGATGGGTATCAACCTTTTCAGATAAAGAATCTAAATCGGCTATTACTTTATCTAATTCATCTAGCTTATTTTCTTCATTCGTTGATGATTGCTTAGCAGTTGAGAGTGAAGATTCATTTGAAGTGCTTGCTTTTTCACCAGTTTCTTTAGTACTTTCCTCATTTGATATACGGTCTTCTTCCTGTGCATCCCTTAAAATTTGATCAATTTCAGACTGATTACGTGCATCTTCAATATCTTCTTTATAACTCTTAATATCAGTGGCTTGTAGGTACTTCAAACGGTCAATTTTTGCTTTCGCTTTATCTATCGCTTTATCAAGTTTATTTTGAACAGATGTCATTTCACTTGAAACGTTGTCAATGCGGTCATTTGATTGTGCAAATCCATCTTTGGTAAATCCATAACCCACTAATGTTCCACTCATTAACAACACTGAACATGACACTTTTAAATACGAATTAAATTTAGAATGTTGTCTAAGCTTCTTCATGCATGTCACCCTTTTTATTAATATTCCACTTCATTATATAACATTTAATTTAAAACTTATACTTCTATTTTTTGAAAATTAATTAAAGGTTCCAAACATTGACCAGTCTTAGATTTTTATAATTTTATACGTTTAGTGTTGATTTTTTTAGTATCTGTAACCTTAACAGAGTATTGGTACGCATTAGTTAAATCTATAAGAGATAAGAATTTATTATGACCAGCACCTGTATCAATATCTAGTATATTTTTCTTTTTATATAATTCATCATTTTTTAACCCATAGCGATAATTAGGAATATGACCATGTATCAAATATTTATTTTTAGGGATGTTTCTATTTAAATTATGGTTATAATGACCAGTAGTATATTCCTTAATCTGTTTATTTAAAGGCTTAGACGTATCTATACCAGCATGCGCAAATATGTAATTATCTATGACCTCGATTGTCGACAATTCTCTTAAAAATTTGTGCCAGCGTTTGATTTTTTTATCTTTACTTTCTAACCAACGCATCTAATGATTGCCAGCAAAGGCAGGTGCACCTCGACGTTTTACGCGTTTCAATAACTTCGAAGTCCCAAATGAATCGGGTCCATTATTAACATAATCTCCCATTAAAACGAGTTGATCTTTTCTCACATTAAAATTAACTGCCTTTAAAAGAGTGACGAGTGCCTTCCGATGACCGTGAATATCAGAAACCACAAGTATCCTTTCTTTCATACTTCCTTCTCTCCTAACCTACGACTTATTGCATATTAATATAAAACCACTGTTTAACTAACTTTAAACAAATTATTAACGTGTCCTCAAAATTCTTTATTTATTATAGAAAATAGTATAAACAAAATATATATTTTGGGGAAATCAATTTATGAATACAAAGCAATTACTCATCTTTAAACATTTCGTTGAAGCACAAAACGAAAACGCCGTCGCTGAAAAACTTGGTATCACACAACCAACGGTAACTTTTCATTTAAAAAACTTAAGCAAAGAATGTGGATTACCTCTGTATTTCAAAAAAGGTAAACATTTCAACCTCACTGAAGCCGGTGAATTACTCTATCGGAATGCGAATAAAATGCTTAATTTAATAGAAGAAACAACAGATATGATGGAAGATTTCAAACAATCTAAACGAGGAACTTTAAGAATTGGTGCGAGTCACGCTCCGATCTATAGCATTTTACCATCAACATTTAAAAACTATATGCATGAACATCCAAATATAAATATTAACTTAACAGTAGATACTGCGCCACTTATTATCGAGAAAGTTAAAAACCGTAAGATTGATATTGCTGTCATAGCTGAGAAAGGGTTTAACGAGGGGGAACTACAAGTTAAACGTCTTCATGAGAATCCATTAGTGCTTGCTATGGACAAACGTCACCCACTTGCTCAAAAAGATCATCTTACTTTAGAAGATATTAGTAGTTACCGTTTTATCATTCATAATAGCGGAGCAACTCGAGACAGTATAGACGAATGGCGTAACAAGAACTTTATCAACTTAGACGTTCACATGGAAACCAATAGTATTAGCAGTATCCTTACAACAATAAAAGATTCAAATTACTTAAGTTTAGTCAGTGAAAATGCTATAAGTCATCATTCAAGCATTATTAGTAAGACTTTGCCTAATGCCCCAACCACAAGTTACATCTCACTCATATACCGTAATGATAGACATCTCACTTCTATTATCCAAGATTTCATCACATTAATATATAACACTAAATAGTTCCTGCAAATTTGAGCAATCACGTTGATTAAATATTTATTAACATGATTGCTCTTTAATACTATCCGCCCTTCTACAGTTGCTTTCTGTTTCTTTTCTCAAAATAATTCAAATACGTATAGTTTGAAAAGTCAGTTTATTATTACCTTTATAAAATATTAAGAATGTATAAATTTTGTTAATAAACATTCCAAAAAGTTATAACAATTTTACAATATATTAATAAATCGCTATAAAAAAATACGCTTACATAATATAATAGATTTGAAAGAAAGATATACATATTAATCAATTTACTATTTGTACTTTTTTGATTAGGAGGTACGGTTAATGCTCGTTCTTTCCATCATTTTATTACTTTTTGGTCTAATTTTAATCGGTATTAGTAGATTTGTTGCATACCAACGTAACATTGACCTCAGAGAAAAAATTTATATTCCTGGCGTAATTTTTGTCTTAATAGGCGCATTACTTCTCCTGTTTTATTTAATGAACTAACTACATCGCAAGTCTACATACCAAATTATTTTCAGGTATACCATCATCACGAGGTTACCTGTTTTCTTATATATCCTCTTAATACACGCTATTTTCACCAACAATTTTTCCAAAGTGTTGCATTTTCCAACGACGTAAAACTTTTAATGGTACCGAACGTGGGTAGAACTTGTTACATTATCAAATGTAACATTTTAAATATGCTTAATTTGAGGTATCGATTTAATGTAATTGCTCACAAATCATCAACACACTACCCATACTTTAAGCGATATAAATTAATGAAATAGGGGGAAATGTCTTGGCAAAGCTATTATACAAACTAGGAAAATTTATAGCTAAGAACAAATGGCTAAGTGTTATAGGATGGCTTGTTATACTAGGTGTCATTATCACGCCATTAATGATAAACTCACCGAAGTTTGACAGTGACATAACTATGAATGGCCTTAAGTCATTAGACACAAACGATAAAATCAGTAAAGAATTTCATCAGGACAGCGAGAAAGCCTCGATGAAAATAGTCTTCCATTCTAATAAGAATGATGGACTCAATAATAAAGATACGAAGAAAGATATTGAAGATGCTTTAGACAATATCAGACAAAATGATGATTATATCCAAAATATCTCTAATCCATATGACAGTGGACAAGTTAACGATGAAGGCGATACCGCTATCGCTAACGTAAGTTATGTAGTTCCACAAACTGGATTAAAAGATTCTTCTAAACATATCATCGACAAAGAATTAAAAGATGTAACTGACAACCACAATGTGCAAATTGAAAAAACTCAAGGTGGCGCTATGAATGCTGAACCTGGTGGTACATCAGAAATTGTCGGTATCGTCGTAGCATTCGTAATCTTACTTATTACCTTTGGTTCACTTATCGCAGCTGGTATGCCAATTATTAGTGCAATCATCGGTTTAGGTTCAAGTGTTGGTATCATCGCATTATTAACATATATCTTTGATATTCCAAACTTCACTCTTACACTAGCTGTAATGATAGGTTTAGCTGTTGGTATTGACTACTCACTCTTTATTCTATTTAGATTTAAGGAACTTAAGAAAAAAGGTGTCGATACTGTAGAAGCTATCGCAACAGCAGTGGGTACAGCAGGTAGTGCTGTAATATTCGCTGGTCTTACAGTTATGATTGCTGTTTGTGGTTTATCACTTGTAGGAATCGACTTCTTAGCGGTTATGGGATTCGCTTCAGCGATTAGTGTGTTATTTGCAGTATTAGCAGCATTAACACTATTACCAGCCCTAATCAGTATCTTCCATAAAAGTATTAAAATTAAAGATAAACCATCTAAAAGTAAAGACCCTAAAGATCATCCTTGGGCAAAATTTATTGTTGGTAAGCCAGTTATCGCTGTTATTGTAAGTTTAATTATTTTAATTTTAGCTGCTATACCAGTCAGTGGCATGCGTTTAGGTATTCCTGATGATAGTTTAAAACCAACTAACTCATCAGAATACAAAGCATATAAATTAATCTCAGATAATTTTGGCGAAGGTTATAACGGACAAATTGTCATGTTAGTTAATACAAAAGATGGTGGAAGTAAAAGTACTATCGAACGTGACTTAAATAATATGCGTAGCGATTTAGAAGACATTGATAATGTTGATACAGTTTCAAAAGCACAACTAACTGACAACAACAATTACGCATTATTCACAATCATTCCTGAAAAAGGACCGAACTCACAGTCAACAGAAAATCTAGTATATGATTTACGTGATTATCATAGCCAAGCGCAAGAAAAATATGACTATGACACTGAAATTTCAGGACAAAGTGTTATTAACATCGATATGTCAGAAAAACTAAACAACGCTATTCCAGTATTTGCAGGCGTTATCGTTGTATTAGCATTCGTCTTATTAATGATTGTGTTCCGTTCAATCTTAGTTCCATTAAAAGCAGTATTAGGCTTTATTCTTTCATTAATGGCTACATTAGGTTTCACAACATTAGTCATTCAACATGGCTTTATGGGTAGCTTATTTGGTATTGAAAACACAGGACCTTTACTTGCATTCCTTCCAGTAATCACAATTGGATTGTTATTCGGACTTGCCATCGACTACGAGCTCTTCTTAATGACACGTGTACATGAAGAATACAGTAAGACTGGCGACAATGATCATTCAATCCGTGTAGGTATCAAAGAAAGTGGACCTGTTATCGTAGCTGCTGCACTTATTATGTTCAGTGTATTCATCGCATTCGTCTTCCAAGATGACAGTGCAATTAAGTCAATGGGTATCGCATTAGGTTTCGGTGTGTTATTCGACGCATTCGTCGTACGTATGACATTAATTCCAGCATTGACGAAACTCTTTGGTAAAGCTTCATGGTACCTTCCTAAATGGTTAGGTGCAGTATTGCCAAACGTTGACGTTGAAGGTAAAGCTTTAGAAGAAGATAATCATCACGACACATATTCTGAAAAAGGTCATGTCAACGATAAAAATAATGAATACGCTAGACAAGACAAAGATAACTATGTTTATCAAAATGACAAACGTAACCACAATCGCAATTATAATGACGAAGATTATAACCGTTCTGTGCATTTAGATAATCATCATCGCCAACATCATTATGATAATCAACGTGATGATATAGACTATGAATCACTTTATACTCAAAATGGCGACCATACTCATTATGATGAACGTAATTATAATGATCGACACTATCAAGACAATTACGATAGAAACAATGATTATCGTCATAGCAATCATGTTCAACACAATGATAACCATGATTATCATGATTCAAATTTCGATAAAACAACAAACTTATACAAAGAATTAACTGATAGCAATATTGATCAAGATGTATTATTCAAAGCATTAATGTTATACGCTCGTGAAAACAACAAAGGTGTTTACGATAGATATAACCGATCATCTCAACATCGTCATGATGACGAACTTAGAGACTAATATTAAAAAGGAGGAAACACGTTATGTTAAAACGACGTAGTTCGAAATTCTTAGGACTACTAGCCACACTTGCCTTAGCCATAGTGCTAAGTGCTTGTGGTAATAGTGGTAGCGGTAGTGGTTCATCAGACGATAGTCAAACATCACTTGGTAATAAAGAAATCGAAATACCTTATATCGCGAGTGATAATTCAACACCACGTTCACTAGTTATAGCAGAAGTATTGAAAAAAGCAGGTTATGATGTAACAACTACACCAGTAACAGCAAGTGGCCCGTTATATACTGCTGTATCAGAGAATTCTGATTCATTCCATGCATCAGGTATCTTCCCTACTACTGATAAAAGTTACTACGATAAGTTCAAAAGTAAATTAACAATTTATGATGATAAACATTTAATTGATAACGCAAAAGTAGGTTTAGCCGTACCTAAGTACGTGCAAGATGTCGACTCAATTAGTGACTTAAAAAACAGTGACTTCGGAAAATCTGTAGATTGGACAATTCAAGGCACAGACGCACGTAATGGCGTTATGCAAGAAACTAAAGATGAACTTGATAGTGACAACTTGGATAAATATAGCTTGAAAGAAAGTTCTGACCAAGACCAATTCAAGAAAATTCAATCTGCTTTTAAACAACAAGAACCTATCGTCTTCACAGCAATGGAACCTAGCTGGTTCTCTAAAGAATTAGACGTTAAAATGTTGAAAGATCCAGACAACATTTATGGTAATAATAATCAACACATTGACTTAGTATTTAACAAAGACTTTAAAGAAGCACATCCAGCTGCATATACAATTGCAACACGTATGGCAGATGATTGGAGTAAATCTGACGAAGACAAATTAGCTAAAAAAATCTTTGTTGATAACAAAAATCCAGAACAAGTAGCTAAAGACTATGTTGATGATAATGATAATAAAGTAGATGAATGGTTAGAAGGTATTGAGACTAACTAATTGCATAGTTAGGAAAGACAAATAAAGAATATGCTCGTTTGGTGTAGCATATTTAAAACTCATAATGCAAATTTACAGTAGCAAACC
>ERZ1023497.185-NODE-185-length-25404-cov-112.271411_pt1 | contig 25404 bp, 29 predicted proteins | sample MGYA00380543_ERZ1023497 | MGnify/ENA primary metagenome ERZ1023497 (study PRJEB33173, sample SAMEA4830384) | metagenome | study: EMG produced TPA metagenomics assembly of the PRJEB25223 data set... | reverse complement strand
CACGTTTAATACGTTTGAATTCTGTTTTACATTGCCCACATTGATATAAATAGTTAGCACGTTCTTCATAACTTTGAACGGCTTTACAAAATCGTGGTGCCCCTACTTCGATACTTAAATCTTTAAATGCTTTGTCTTTATACTGGTATCCTTTACCTTCTATATGTAAATGATAATGACAAAGTTCATGTTTAATAATATCTATAAGTGCTTCAACACCAAAATATTCATATTGTTTCGGATTAATTTCTATATCATGACTATTTAATAAATACCTTCCACCAGTTGTTCTTAACCTTTTGTTAAATACTGCATTGTGTTTAAAAGGCTTATTAAAATATTCAATTGATATATTAGACACAAGTTCTTGAAGTGCCTTATTATCCATTAGGGTCTATCATAGTTAATGATACTTTTTGTTTTTCTTGGTTTACATCTAATACCCAAACATCAACTATATCTCCTACACTTACAATATTCATAGGATGCTTAACATATCCTTTAGATAATTTAGATATATGAACAAGTCCATCTTGTTTGACACCTATATCTACGAACGCACCAAAGTCTACTACATTTCGTACTGTACCACTTAAAGCCATATTTGGTTTCAAGTCTTCCATAGAAAGAACATCTGATTTTAAAATTGGCGTTTCAAATTCATCTCTTGGATCTCTTAAAGGTGCTATTAAAGAAGCAATGATATCTTCTAGCGTTGGTATACCTATATTCAATGTTTCACTTGTCTCTTGTATATCTAATTTATTTAGTTTTTCTTTTAATATATCTGAACCAATATCTTCTTTTTGTAAACCAACATATTCAATCAACGCATAAGCCGCTTCATAACTTTCAGGGTGAATAGCGGTTTTATCAAGTGGTTCGCTTCCATCTAGTATTCTTAAAAATCCAATACTTTGTTCAAATGTTTTATTACCTAATCTAGGAACTTTAGCTATTTCTGAATGATGTGTAATAACACCTTTTTCTTCTCTGAATTTAATAATGTTATTCGCAACTGTATTGCTAAGACCAGATACATAACTTAGTAACGATGGAGATGCTGTATTCACATCAACACCAACTTGGTTAACGGCAGTTTCCACGACGAATTTTAAAGTTTCGCTTAGCGCTTTTTGATTTACATCATGTTGATATTGACCAACACCGATTGATTTAGGATCTATTTTAACAAGTTCACTTAATGGATCTTGTACGCGTCTACCTATAGATACAGCACTTCTCTCTTCAACTTTAAAATCTGGAAATTCTTCTCTAGCAATATCTGAAGCTGAATAAACTGAAGCACCAGCCTCGTTGACGATAACAAATTGGCAAGTTAAGTTATGCTTTTTAATCATTTCAGCTACAAATTGTTCTGATTCTCTACTTGCTGTTCCATTACCAATCGCAACTAATTCAATGTCATGTTTCTTTATCATATCTACAAATATCTTTTCCGCTTGATCAGTTTTAGAAACTGGTGGATGAGGATAAATCACATTTTTATCAACAAATGAACCATATTCATTAATAACTGCTAACTTACAACCCGTTCTGTAAGCTGGATCTAGTCCTAGAATTTTTTTACCTTTTAATGGTGCTTGTAATAAGAGGTTTTTTAAATTCTCAGAGAAAATCTCTATTGCATGTTCTTCAGCTTTTTGTGTTAATTCACTTCTAATCTCTCTTTCAATAGAAGGTAAGATTAATCTTTTCAAGCTATCTTGAATGGCTTCTTTAATCACTTCAATATGTTTATGTTCTTTTTTAACAAATTGAGTCGTTAAATAACTTTCTAAAGAAGCAGTATCTATTTCGAATCCTACTTTTAATATACCTTCTGATTCTCCACGGTTAATAGCAAGAACTCTATGAGGTACTATTTTCTTAATTGGTTCTTCATATGTATAGTACATTTCAAAGATATTTTTCTCATCTTCAGCTTTCTTTTTCTTCTCAGTCACTAATTTAGCTTGTCTTTCAACACTGTTTAAAATGTATTTACGGTATTTAGGCTCATCTGAAATCATTTCAGCTATAATATCTTGTGCACCTTTAATGGCATCTTCATGCGATGTAACTTCTTCAGTAATATATTTTGAAGCTTCTTCTACTAAATCAATATTAAAAGTACCTTCAAGTATCCATTTAGCTAAAGGTTCTAAACCTTTACGTTTTGCTTCAGTAGCTCTTGTTTTTTTCTTTTTCTTAAATGGTCGATATAAATCTTCTATTCTCTGTAATTTTGTTTGTTTTAAAATATCATTTTTTAAATCATCTGTTAATAAACCTTGTTCATCAATTAATCTGATGACTTCTTCTTTTCTATTATGCAAGTTAAGTGCATATGTATATTCATTTTCAATTTGTTTAATTTCAACTTCATCAAGTCCACCAGTTAATTCTTTTCTATATCTTGCTATAAAAGGCACGGTATTCTTATCTTCTAGTAATTCTAGTACAGTTTTAATTTGTTTTTCTGTAAAAGGATGATTTTTCTTTATGATTTCTATTAGTTCTTGATTCATAATTGCCTCCTAAAAATGGTTATATTTTATTTTAACATAAATAGAATATAACCATTTTTGATTTTGAAATAAGAAAGCCAGAAACATTTGAAATGTTTCTGGCTCTTTTAATATATTATTTATTTCATTGCAGCTTCTTTTAATTTTTTGATTGCCGTTCTTTGTAGTCTTGAAACATGCATTTGACTGAGACCTATTTTTTCTCCGGTCTCTTTTTGACTTAAGCCCGTAATAAAGGTGTATTGAATTATTTCTCTTTCTCTATCCGTTAAAATAGGCAGAATTTTTTCTAATATCATTCTTTTTTCGGTTAAGTCATAACCTTCTTCAGATTCTCCCATAATATCTAACAACGTAACAGTCGATCCATCTTTATCCGCTTCGATAGAATGGTCAACACTTAAGGCATTATAACTTTGACCCATTTCCATTGCTTCTAGAACATCTTCTTCAGTTACTTCTAATCTATTCGCAATTTCAATAATTTTAGGTGACCTTCCTAGTTCATTGGTCAATTCTTCATTTGCCTTTTTAATTTTAGGGCCAATTTCTTTAATACGTCTAGGTACATGTACACTCCAAGTTTTATCTCTTAAATATCTCTTTATCTCACCAATTACAGTTGGAACTAAAAATGCTTCAAACTTTCTTTCAAATGAAACATCGAATCTTTTTATAGCACCTAATAAACCAACCATACCAACTTGAACAAGGTCTTCATGATGTGCTTGGCCTTTAGAATATTTATATGCTAAAGATTCTACTAATTTTTGATAATGTAATACTAGCTTTTCTTGAGCTTCACTATTATCATTTTCTTGGTAATCTGCTATCCAAGCATTAATGTCTTCTGGAGAAACTTCATTATAAACTTTGGACTCTTCCGTCATGTGTTTGCACCTGCTCTTTAGATAAATACTTTGTCATACTTATTGTAACACCAGCATTTTTTTGGACACTTACTTCATCCATTAATGATTCAATAAGAAATAGTCCTAATCCACCTTGTCTCAAGAAATTGATATTATCACTTTCTTGGTAAGGTCCAAGCACTTTTTTAGCCTCTTCATAATTAAAGCTTTTACCTGAATCTGATACAATGATTTCTATTTTATCTTCAAATACAAGATAACCTATTAATATTTCACCTTCAACTTTATCACTATATGCGTGTTTCACTGCATTTGTTACCGCTTCTGACACTGCAATTTTTGAATCTTCAATATCTTCATATGAAGCACCAGCTCTATTAAACACGCCAGATAATGTTAATCTGACAAGTCCAACATATTCTGGAGCTGCAGGGAATCTCATCTCTATATAATCATAGTTAGATGTCATCTCGTTATACCTCCGTTCCTTTGTTGACATGCATTAATTCTTTAAGTCCTGTAATATCAAATAATCTCTCAATTCTATCAGATACACCAAGCACATATAGTGATTTATCATGTTCATTGAGTGATTTTAATGTGCCAACAAATAAACCTAAACCAGTAGAATCCATATAACTTACGTTCTCCAAATTAACATGTATATCATGTGTTCCTTTTTGTCTAATCGGTTGTAATACGTCTTGAAGTTGAGGCGCAGTGTACACATCCAATTCTCCGCCAACTTTAATTTCATAGTAATTTTCATGTTCAGTAGTTTCAATGTTAAGATTCATTCCTTGTTACACCCCTAAATGTATTAGACTTTCATCATTTATTTTTACCCGTTTTTAAAATGTTTAATCTTATTTAACACATCTTAAATATTTTTAACTTACAACTATTTAACTCTTTTAACAATTAATATCGTTAAATCATCTCTTTTATTTGGATTCTGTAGTTTAACTAGTTCTTCATATAAGATTTGAACAATGTCTTGCGGATGCAGTTGTTTATACTCATCAATCATACTTAATAAATCTGTCGTTTTGATAAATTCATTTTGTTGATTACGCAGTTCTGTTACACCGTCAGTAAACACGATAATCATATCTTGTAATTCTATTTTTATTTCACTTTGTTTATAACGTGTATGTTTATTAACGCCGAGCACAATACCTCGTTCAGACATTTCTTCAAATTCTCCAGTCTGACTTCTATATATGTATCCAGGCTCATGTCCTGCAGAACTATAATAAAGCATGTTATTAATTTCTTCATATAGTCCATAGAACATTGTCACAAACATATTTTGATTAACGTTCTTTTCCACAACTCGATTCAAACGTTTTAAACCGTCACTCGGCAATTGCGAATGGCCGTATGAATCCATGCCAAATTTAATCATACTCATCGCTAATGCTGCCGGTATCCCTTTACCGATAACATCAGCTACTGCAAAACTCATTGTGCCATCATTATGATCAATTAAATTAAAATAATCTCCACTTACTTTTTGAGCTGGAACAGAAATTGCTCCAATTTGAATACTATCAAATTGAGGGATTTGAGGCTTTAGCATCGTTTGTTGCAAACTAGACGCAACTTCCATTTCTTTATCATGAATTTTAATCTTATTTAATAACTTCTTATAATCACGGTATGTAAAGCCATAACCTATCATGACTTCTAAAAGAACATCAAATGAACGTATGATTTGTTCTTTAGTCAGATCTTGTTCCTGATCCATAATATTTACATGTAATTGTACTATCTCCTCTGGTGAAACATTATCTTCAATAGCATCAGTTGAAAATGTTTGGCAAGATGATAAAATTTCATCATCATTTGTTTGAACATAATCAAGTATTAATTGAAGATACTGTTGTTTCTTTTGTTCTGACACGAAGTCACCTCGTTTCAAATATACTAAAAAAGCTTTAGGTTAATCCTAAAGCGGAAGACGTTTTAAAGTAATATTGATTCTTTTAAAACAATTTCATTATGTATTACCTAATGTATCAAATTTTTGTTGCAAAGTTAGATTAAGGCTGATGGCAATTGCAGTATCAACCTCTTTCATCTTTGCATCAGATAAATATGTTAATTTTTCTTTTAAGCGTTTTTTATCAATAGTTCTGATTTGTTCAAGCAAAATTACGGAATCTCTGTCTAGTTTATATTTCGCTGCCTCAATTTCTACATGAGTGGGAATTTTGGCTTTATTTATCTTACCAGTAATTGCTGCAACAATCACAGTCGGGCTATATCGATTACCTGTATCATTCTGGATAATAACGACTGGTCTTGTTCCCCCTTGTTCAGAACCTGTAACTGGTGAAAGATCTGCGAGATATACATCTCCTCTTCTCATTTATTCACCTTGCTGAGAGGCTAAATGCGATTCATTTGAATCACAAGCTTCACATTCACTATAGTATGCTTCAGATGCAAGGGAGAGATTTAAATCGGCCATTGAACGATAGCCTTCTTTCAGTGTTTGTTCTAAACTTTGTGTACGATTTTGCGTTAAAGATGTCATAACAAATACCTCCAGATAAAATAAATGTAAATTTTGTTGATTAAGTTATTAATATCATAACAAATGTAACTCTATTTGACTATGCTATTTTAATAATTCGTTCGTAATTTCAACATTTTCACCATCATGATAAATACGTGGTAATCTCTTTTTCAAGTTACAAAGTACTTCATAATTAATGGTATCTTGTGCTTCAGCAATTTTTTCTGCTGATTGTTCCGAATCAACATCATTATCCATGAGAATGACTTTATCACCTGTTTGAACATCATCTGGCACTTTAATCATTGTTTGATCCATACATACTCTACCTATGACAGGACAATTCACACCATTTACATTCACGAGCGTATCTTGCATCTTTCTTAAGTAACCATCTGCATAACCTATTGGTAATGTAGCTACTTTAATACGTTCATCAGCAGTAAATGTTGCACCATAACTCACTGTTTCGCCTGGTTCTATATACTTTGTTTGAACGACTTCCGTTATTAATTGTGCAGAAGGTTTTAATTTTAAATTAGAAATTTCTTGAATATATTTTGATGGATAATATCCATATAATGAAATACCAAATCTAACAGCTGTACAAATAGATGCATCATATCTTAAGGCACCTGCTGAATTTTGAGCGTGTATATATTCAGGTGTTTGAGACGACTCTACAAATTTTTCAAATAATTCATATTGCTTTTTAGAAAAATCATTTGGTTCGTCTGCAGAAGCAAAGTGCGTATATACACCTTCAAATATAAGGCGTTCATGTTGTTCTATTTTATGAACGACATGTTGGTAACTTTCAATATCTTTCAATCCAATTCTACCCATGCCTGTATCTATTTTCACGTGCATCCATAAAGGTTTGTCAGAATCATCATCTATTGATTCTATTGCATCATCTAACCATTGTTCTGATGGAACGGTTAATGCAACTCTATGTTGAACAGCTTTATTAATATCTTTAGTATTAATAACGCCGAGTACTAATATTTTGGCTTTAATTCCGTGCATTCTTAACTCAATTGCTTCATCTAATGTAGCAACTGCAAAGAAGTCTACACCTTCATTCATTAAGTAAGTCGCAATTGGTACACTTCCTAATCCGTAACCATTTGCCTTAACGACTGCCATAATCTTCTTATTCGGATGAAGTCTTCCTACTGCTTGATAATTTTCTAGTATTGCCTTTAAATCGACGTTGATATAAGTTGGCCTATAATATTTTTCGGACAACAGCAAGGCACCTCCTCTTATAATATTTGTATTTTATCATATAGAAATCAATCTTGCTTAATATTTTCTATAATCACAATGGCTTCTGCATAATGTTTCGTGTGTGTAATGGAAGGATGAACACGATAGCCTTCACAAATGATTTCTGGTTTCCCATTTTCATCTGGTAAACAATTAATCGAGTGAAAACCGTACTTTTTACCGATCCCTGTACCCATAGCTTTGCTAAATGCTTCCTTCACAGCAAATCTTCCGGAAATGAATTCGATTTTTCTCGATTCTAATTTAATTTTGTTAAAAATATTTAATTCATCTTTTGTTAAAATTTTATTGACCATTTCTGGTCGTTTCGTATACCAATCTTGTATACGTTCTATTTCGACTAAATCTATGCCGACACCTTGAATCATCGTTAACACCTTCATTTTCACTGATTAAAATCATTTTTCAATTCTATTTTGTATCGCGTGTTTAATACGATTTGCCTTATCTTTATTTAAATATTGAATCATTCGATTCCCACCAGCTGTAGACAACGTAATATTAGCCAGGTTAAACTTTCTCATTATGAATCCTTCATATAAATCAACATTTTGAATTCTACCCATAGGTATCGTTGTCTCTCTAATCATAAAAATACCTGATTTAATGTTTATTTCATCGTCATTTATTTCATATCTGAAATTTCGATACATATAATAAGGTTGGATGATTAAACCATATATAGCTATTACTACGATAAGCGCTACTGGAATAAGAAGAAACCATTTTGAAGCTGTCGTCCACCATAGATTAAAAATAACTGCCATAACGATTAATATGATGATAAGTATTGAAATTGTAATGAGCGATCCAATACGTTCAACTACCATTCCTTTTTTATCCATTCTATATCTAGGAAGCATCTATGTGACCTCCTTTATCTTTATACCATTTATAAATATTTAACGTATCTTGTTTATTGATAAATCTTAATCCTTTAGACAACATACCATTTCCATATGCTATTTGAATTGAGAAATGTGCAATATCTTTACGTTTAATAATTGGATTTTCATGTAATTCAAAAGTTAAAATCTTATTTCTATTCGCCCAAATTGTTGTATATTCAAACGGTGTTGCATTCAATATGACAATTGAGTCGTCATAAATTTTATATCCAGATTTCAACGTAATAATACTTGCGTAAAATAGCATAACCACGAATATCACTAATCCTATAATCCAAGTATAAGACCATAAATATATTTGGATAGGAACCACAATTAATAATAAAATTATTGTCGGGATCAACACTCTTCTACGAATACCTTGTTTAGGTAATCCTTTCTTTACTGAATGAAACTGAAACTGTGGAATAATGTCTTCAAGCAATTGATAAGCTTCTTTTTTCTTCATAAATGGCAAGATTGTCACAGTACCTACATCAGTATCTTCTCCATTTTCAAAATGTCCATCTGAAGTAATAATCGCTGATATTTTAGTGTATCCGATCACTCTTCTGAAAATAGATTCTTCTTCTTTCAACGCTTGTATTCTTCTGATTGGAATGGTACGCTTTTGAACAGTTAACAGACCATATTTAACCGTTAAAAGCTCCCCATCAAATGTTAATTGATATTTATAATTTTTAATAAATACAATGAGTGATCCAATAATATAACTCAATATGATAAATACAAGCACAATTGAAATGATTACAAATGTTAAGTTAACAACTTGATTAATTAGTGGGCTAATATAATCTTCGATATCGATTATTTGTGTTACAAATCCAAGTAATGAGCCAAGTGCCGCAAATACAATTAAAATACCACCACTTGTAAAACTCATTTTCAATAAATCTTTAGTTGATAATCTAAAGAACACGACTTCTTCTTTCTCATTAATAATATCTTGTTGATCAGAATCAGACGATGTTCCATATTCCTCGCTTGAATCATCTTCGCTTTGCTCTTTATTTTTAATAGCAAATTTTCTTTCTTTTAAATATTTCGAAAGGCTATCACTTTGTGACTTCGTAATCGTATCTAATTCTATACCATCACTTGGTGTTTTAATACTTAAACTCACACCACCTAACAACTGATGTACAATATTTTGAGAAGTATCAACAGACTGAATCCTTTCAATATTTAACTCTTTACGATTTTTTGAAAAGACACCCCAAGTCATAATCAATTGATCGTTCTCAATCCAATAACGTGTATTGTAAATCTTAATCGCTTTAAAAATACTACTTATAAGTGAAAAAATTAATAGAACAATCGGAAATGTAAGGTCCCAAAAATTATCAAGTCCGCGCGTTATAACAATAAACACAGCGATTATTAAAGGAAATACATTTTCTTTTAAACTGGCTAAAAAGCCACTAACATAAGATATTGGATGTAATTTTTGAGGATCAAACATCATCAGTCACCTCTTTAACCTTAGTCATGATATTTAATCTCGTTTGGTCAGCTATTTCTCGGTTGACCATTGGCAACACTTCTAAATTACCTGCTGTTACAACAACGACAAAATAAATATTAAACAATCTTGAGATTGGTCCATGCTTTATCGTTACATATTGAATTCTGTCATAAGGTTGTGCAAATCGCTTTTGATAGTATAGCCCACTTTGTACTTCAATATACCGTTCTCCAATTTCGAACGATGTTCTTTTAAGTCGTATGATCGGACTTATAAATCCTATCGCAATGATCAACAGCGCAATCGGTGTCACAATATAAATGAGAAATGTCCACCAATCATATTTATGCCATAAAAATACAAATACACTGTACAAAACTAAGATAACTATGACATTTACAATATGATTTACATACTCATATTTTATAGACTGTTTTGGCATTTTGTGTTCGAGTATTGGTTTATACATATAATCTCCTCTATCGTTCAATTTACGTGTATTATATCATAAAAAAAGTGTGCGTAACCTTAGAGATTACACACACTTCTTGTTTAGTTTTTATTTTGAATGCTCAGCAAATGTTCTACCTGAGAATTGTTTTTTTGAACGTTGTTTGTTTGGTTTATTGTTTTTACCTTTGTTACGGTCAAATTGATTGTTTTTATCATTACCGCGACGTTTGTTGTTTTTACCATCAAATCTAGTTCTAGATTTACCACGTGAGTTACCACCACGGTTACCTTGTTTGCCTCTATGATTAGATTTTTTAGATAATGGTTTTTCAAATGTTAATTGAACTTCTGCATCGTTGTTAGAAGTGATTAACTCTTGTAATAATGCAGCAACTAATTTTTGGTCACCATATTCTTTAATTAATGATTCAGCAATTTTTTCGATGCGACCTTCGATTGGACTTTCTACCCAACCTTTAACTTTAGCTTTAACATCTGATTCTTTAGCTTTCATAACTTCACCTGGTGTTGGTGGACGTAAAGCACTCATTTGACGTTTATTAGCTTTTTCAATTTGACGAATATAATCCATTTCAATTGGATTTACAAATGTAACGGCAACACCTTGTTTACCTGCTCTACCTGTACGTCCAATACGGTGAGTATAACTTTCAGTATCTTGAGGGATATCAAAATTATAAACATGACTTACGCCAGAAATATCTAATCCACGGGCTGCAACATCTGTAGCTACTAAAATATCGATTTGATCATTTTTGAATTTTTTCAATACTTCTAAACGTTTAGCTTGAGTAATATCTCCGTGTAAACCTTCAGCACGGTATCCTTTAGTAATTAACGCACTTGTTAATTCGTCAACACGACGTTTCGTACGACCGAATACAATTGCTAATTCAGGATTTTGAACGTCTAATAAATTCGTAAATGTCTCGAATTTTTCTAATTCTTTAACGATTGTGTAGAATTCATCAATTTGTGGATCTGACAATTCGTTAGACATTGTTTTAACAATTTTTGGACTCTTCATGAATTTTTGAACTAATTCTTGAATCGCTTTAGGCATTGTTGCTGAGAATAGTAATGTTTGACGATTTTCAGATGGAAGTTTAGACATTATAAATCTCATATCATCTATAAAGCCCATGTTCATCATTTCATCTGCTTCATCTAAGATCAATGTAGAAATTGATTCTGTTTTTAATGTTCTTCTATTTAAGTGGTCAATCACACGTCCTGGCGTACCTACTACGATTTGTGGACCTTTTTTAAGTGATTTGATTTGTCTGTCTATTGGCATACCACCGAATACAGTTACGACACTTAAGTTTTGTCCTTTACTGAAACTACGTAATTGCTCTGCCACTTGGTTTGCTAATTCACGTGTTGGTGCAAGAATCAATGCTTGTACACCTTGTTTATCTGCTACTTTATCAATTAATGGAATACCAAATGCACCAGTTTTTCCTGTTCCAGTTTGTGCTTGTCCTAGCACATCCGTACCTTGTAATGTATGTGGAATACTTTCGATTTGTATTGGTGTTGGTTCAGTAAATCCCATTTTGTCCAAAGCGTTTAAGGTAGCTTCAGAAATACCTAATTCTTTAAATTTTTGCAAAATAATTCTCCTTTTATATAGTTAATTCTTCTCGTCTTTTTTATTCAACTTCTATATACTACCACCCTTTTACCAATAGCGCAATGCGATTAAATCGTCGTTTACATTTAATTTTCATAAACCAAAACATAAAAAAACTGCACTAAAAAGGGATTTAGTACAGTTTTACTTCTTTATTTATTTTTAAATATAAATTTTTCAACTTCATAAAAAACTTTATAATTAACTTTTGATAAACAAATTTCATGCGGTCCTTTATCAATTTCAACTAAACGTGCATGCTTAATTCTCTTCACTAATGTTCTAGATTTTTCAATTGGAACAAGACCATCTATAGTGCCGTGTATGATTAATGTTTTAGCTGATATTTGTTCTGGAACATAAAGTGCACTTTGCTGTAATTTTTTAAAAGCTACAAATGATTTATAGTTTATTTTGACTGTGCGTCTCACCATGAAATCAAGAATTTTCAAATCTGCATATCTCATATTATTGATAAATGTATATGGTGATTTCACCAAGTATTGTATATTGATATTTTCAAAAGCTGGGGCAATTAACACTAATTGATCAGGTTGTTTAATTTTAGCTAACAAACCTGCAATAATGCCACCCATTGAAAATCCTATAACAATGACTTTATCTGATTTCTTCCTTAATGTCTCATATGATTGTTTCGCTCTTTCAAACCACATATCTTCATTTGTATCTTTAATCAATAAATTCAAGCCATGTCCTGGGTATTCCGGTGCTTCAAATATAAAATCATAGCGACTACTCAAATATTCAATTAATGGTAATAACTCATAACGACCACCTGTATAACCATGTAAAAACAAGATACCTACTTTCATGTAAGTGCGTTAATAATCGTTTCGAGTGACATACCTCTAGAACCTTTAAACAAAGTGATAGAGTCTTCATTTAATTGATTTTTTAAATAGTCTGTGATTTCTTCTTTATCCTCAAAGTGATAAGTTTCAGTTATATATGCTTTCGCAATATTTGATATATGAGCCGCTTCTTCACCATATGTAATTAACGTTTGTATAGCTTTATGTTCTAAATAATAGCCAACTTGCTCATGCATCTCTTTACTCATTTCGCCTAATTCTAATACATCCGCAAGAATAAGTGTCTTATCCGTTTGTTCCATATTATGCAGTGTATCTATTGCTGCTTTCATACTCGTTGGACTTGCATTATATGCATCATTAATGAGTAAACCATATTGTTCAGTTTCAATTCTTTGCATACGCATATCCGTTAATACAAGATCATCTAATGAACTTTGAATAACATCTTCTGTTACACCTAATTGTTTAGCAACTTGTATTGCATATGTTGCATTTTTAACATTGTGTTCACCTAATATATTTAAGTGATAAATGAAATGACTATTATTCAAATGAAAGTTTATGCCGTGACTTGATGATTGATTCGTTTTGATGATGACATCATTTTCATTTGCTACCCCAACAGATAGTTTGTCATGTTTCATTTCAGATACGAAAGGTTTAAGTAATGGCTCATCACCATCGTATATGAATAGTCCTTTATCTTTAAGACCTTCTGTAATTTCAAATTTGGCTTTTGCAATACCTTCTCTAGAACCTAAATCTTGCATATGAGACTCACCAATATTCGTGATAATCGCAACATCAGGTTCTGCTAAATGAGTTAATTCACTAATTTCACCAAATCCACTCATACCCATTTCTAGAATGGATACTTCAGTATCTTCATCTAAGTCTAGTATCGTCAATGGGCAACCAATCTCATTATTATAATTTCCTTGTGTTTTCTTAACTTTAAATGATTTATTCAATACACATTCAACCATATCTTTAGTTGTCGTTTTCCCATTTGAACCAGTAATCGCAACAACTTTAGGGTTTACATATTTTAAATATGCTTTAGCTAAATTTTGTAATGCTGCTAATGTATTATCAACAAAAATAATGGGTCCTTCTGGCGGATTCGGAACATCTTTTTGCCAAAATGATGCACCTGCACCATCATCAAGTGTTTGACGTACAAATTTATGACCATCTACATTTTCACCTTTAAATGGTATAAACAAATTTGATTCAGCAATTTTTCTTGAGTCTATACATGTACCTTGAACAACGACATCAAGATATTCATCTTGAATGTCACAATCAATCCATTCTTTAATTTTACGTAAATTAATATTCATTCTATTTACCCTCAGTCAATTTTATATTTGATGTTCTTCTTGTTATCGTATCGTTCAATAGCAAGTTCAATTAACTTAGTTATAAGCTCTGTATAGCTTAAGTTCATGTTCTCCCATAATAATGGATACATGCTGTATTGTGTAAATCCTGGCATTGCATTAGTTTCATTAATATAAATTGTATTATCTTCTGTTAAGAAGAAGTCCGCTCTTACCAATCCAGAACAATCTGTTGCTTTAAAAGCTTCAATAGCCATATTTCTTAAAGTTGTTGCTGTTTCTTCATCTACATCAGCAGGTATTTGAAGTTTAACTTTCCCATCTTTATATTTCGATTTATAATCATAAAATTGTACATCTTTAATTACTTCACCTGGTAAAGTTGTTTCTGGATAATCATTTCCTAATACGGCTACTTCAATTTCTCTTGCATCAACACCTTGTTCGATAACAAGTTTACGGTCAAATTGAAATGCTTCTTCAATACCAGAAATTAATTCTTCTTTATTCGTACATTTACTAATACCAACACTTGATCCTAAATTTGCTGGTTTAACAAATACAGGATATTCAAGTTTATTTTGAATAAGCTCCACTATATTATGTTCATATTTCTCGTATTCACTTTTTAAGAAACTTACATATGGTAATTGAGGTAATCCTCTGTGAGCGAATAAATGTTTCATAACTAATTTATCCATTGAACTTGATGCTGCAAGCACACCATTACCAACATAAGGAATATCCAATACTTCAAATAAGCCTTGAATTGTACCGTCTTCTCCGTTAGGGCCGTGTAATAGAGGAAATACTGCACTATATGCGTTTCCATCATTACTCGCTTCTAATAATTTAGATATTGGTGTTAATGTTTCACTTGTTAATTTTAATTGTTCAACATCTTCGACTTTTCCATCAATAGATTGGTCGCTTTTAATCCAATTCCCATCATTTGTAATATAAATGATATCAATTATGTATTTAGATAGATCAACTGCATTGATCACATTTTGAGCCGTTAAAATTGATACATCGTGCTCTGCACTTTTCCCACCATATATAATGCAAATATTTTTTTTAGACATATATAAGCCTCCAAGTAGATTATTAGCCTATATTTTATCATGTTTTTAGCTATTGTTGCACGTATCAACATGACTATTTTAAAAATAACGCTTTTCTGAATAGCAAAAATGTATCACTTTATGTACAATCAAGTTATAATGAAAATTATGAAATTTAGTGTTAATTAAAGGAGTCTTTTAATGGAAACTTCTACTCGTACATTAAATAAATCGTTTCTAGAAAGAATAGATTGGCGATTAATTACGATTATTCTTATCTTATTTGGAACGAGTTGTTTAATAATCAATTCTGCAATGTCTGGTGGACAATATGAAACAAACTTTTTACTTAAACAAGTCTTATACTATGTGCTTGGCTTTATTTTAGCCATTGCCTTAATGTTCATATCTCCAAAGACACTAAGAAAATATGTTTGGATTATATACATAATTGGAAACTTATCATTAGTTGGACTATTAATCCTACCTGAATCTAGCTTTACACCTATTATTAATGGTGCTAAAAGTTGGTATAGACTAGGACCTATCAGTATCCAACCATCTGAGTTTATGAAAATCATTTTAATTATTGCGCTAGCTAATGTTATCTATCAACATAATAGATTTACGTACAACAAATTATTATCAAGAGACTTTAATTTATTACTAAAAATTGGTTTAACTTCTTTAGTACCAATGTTATTAATACTTTTGCAAAATGATTTAGGAACAACACTTGTATTAATTGCGATTATACTTGGTATCGTTGTTGTTTCTGGCGTAACATGGAGAATACTCGCACCAGCATTCATCGCCTTATTCGGACTTGGTTCAAGTATCATTTTATTAATGATTTTTAAACCAAGTGTTATTGAGAAAGTTTCGGGTATTAAGACGTATCAATTAGGACGTATTAATTCCTGGCTAGATCCATATGCATACAGCTCAGGCGATGGATACCATTTAACAGAATCTTTAAAAGCAATTGGTTCTGGTCAAATATTTGGTAAAGGCTTAAATAACGGTGAAGTTTATATTCCTGAGAACCATACCGATTTTATATTTTCAATCATTGGTGAAGAATTTGGATTTATCGGAACTATGGCAGTACTAATTATTTTCTTAGCTTTATTCATACACTTAATTAGAATGGCTACTACGACAAGTCATCCGTTTAATGTTGTATTTATAATCGGATATTTATCATTCGTACTATTCCACGTTGTACAAAATATCGGTATGACTATTCAACTACTACCTATCACAGGTATCCCATTACCATTCATAAGTTATGGTGGATCAGCTTTATGGTCATTAATGGCAGGTGTCGGTATATTACTATCCATCTATTACCACGAAAAAGATAAATTCACAGAATCTGGTCAAAAAGCCGACATATAAAAAAACCGCATCCTCAAATCGAGGATGCGGTTTTTTAGTTCACCTATTTATTTCAACTTGTTAGTTGCGACATTCGGCAAACTACGCATTATTTCTATTCGTGACTTAGTTTCTGTTATGTTTACGCCTAATGATGATAAAAGTTTGACCACATTCTTTACCTTTGACTTAGGTTGATTCATGGGTACCACCTCTTATTCAATTTAATTACCTTAAGTTCATTCTACTCTAAATTAAGTAGTTTGACTATAGTTCATTCGGCCTATATTGTTATTTTTTTGTTTAATTTGTTATTTTTTTATAATAATTATATGAATGATATCTTAAACAACTTCATATCCAGCATCGAAAATAGCATTTTCGATATTATCGATACTAGCAGGATCTTCATAAACGACACGTACTTGATTATCATCAGGGCTAGCGACAACTTCTTTAACACCGATTAATTGACCTACTGATTCCTCAACTGCTTGTTTGCAATGTCCACAAGACATACCTTCAACATTAATGATTTGTTCTTTCATTTATAACACTCCTATATATTTAAATGATATTTTATTTGAAGCTTTTCATAATCATTATATGCATATGTTTTAAAAGGGTCAAATACAACCTTTTCAATTTTAATTTAAATGTATTATACTAGTTTAAAGATAAAGAAACGGAGGCATTGGTATGAACTACTTCTCATATTTTTCATTTGATTTTTCCATCATAGTATCAGTGCTACTTATTACAGCATTTATTCTGAATGTTGTGTTTGGATTTATTATCATATTCTTAGAACCAAGAGAAGCTGGTGCGATTTGGGCTTGGTTGTTAGTACTTTTATTTGTTCCGATATTAGGATTTATACTTTACCTACTATTTGGGAGACAAATTCAAAGAAAGAGTATTTTCAACTTAGATGAACAAGATAAAATAGGTCTCGAACACATCATAAATGAACAAATCAAAGCAATTGATGAAAATAATTTCGAAATTGATAAGCCTGAGATATCTAATTATAAGCACCTTATTCATATGTTGCTTTACAATAACTCAGCCTTCTTAACAACTGATAACAAAGTTGAAATGTTTACTGATGGTCATGATAAATTCGATGCACTTATTGAAGATATTAGAAAAGCTGAATCATATATCCATATTCAATATTATATCTTTAAGAAGGATAACTTAGGTAAAAAGATCTTATTTGAACTTGAAAAGAAACTTCAAGAAGGTTTAGAAGTTAAAATGTTATATGACGACATGGGCTCTCGTAAATTAAATTTATCTTCATTCAAGAAATTTAGAGCACAAGGTGGAGAAGTTGCAAGTTTCTTCCCTTCTAAACTCCCACTCATTAACTTTAGAATGAACAATCGTAACCATAGAAAGATTGTTGTTATTGATGGAAAAGTTGGTTACGTAGGCGGCTTTAATGTCGGAGATGAATATTTAGGTTTAGATAAAAAATTTGGTTATTGGCGAGATACGCACTTAAGATTAGAAGGTGACTCAGTCAATGCGTTACAGCTTAGGTTTATGTTGGACTGGAACTCTCAATCTACGCGTGACAAGATGCGCTATGAATCTAAATACTTCCCTGATGTTGAGTCTGGTGGAAAAGTTGGTATTCAAATTGCATCAAGTGGTCCTGATGAAGAATGGGAACAAATTAAATATGGTTATTTAAAAATGATATCAGAAGCTAAAAAACATATTTACATACAAACACCTTATTTCATTCCAGATTTATCATTTTTAGACGCCATTAAGATTGCTGCCCTTTCAGGAGTAGATGTAAATGTGATGATTCCTAATAAGCCCGATCACCCATTTGTTTATTGGGCAACATTTGCCAATGTCGGCGAATTAATAAAAGCTGGCGTCAATGTTCATATTTATGAAAAAGGCTTTATACACACGAAGATGGTAGCCATAGACGATGAAGTTGTAAGTATTGGTACAGCAAACATGGATAATAGAAGCTTTGTTTTAAACTTCGAAGTTAATGCCTTTATTTACGACGATGAAATCGCTAAAAATTCACGCTTAGCTTATGAGAATGATATGACGCATTCATCATTATTAACAGTTGAAAGATATGAAAACAGAAGCACGTGGATTAAATTAAAAGAAGGTATAGCAAGATTGCTATCACCATTATTGTAAATACTCAGCGGGTAGAAGAGACGATTGAAACTTTTCTACCTGTTTTTTTAAGGAGAAAGATATGAATAAAGAACAGATTATTAAAGAAGCAGAATCATATGTTAGCAACTTACACCAAAACGATACGACAGGTCATGACTTTGAGCATATTTTAAGAGTTAGACATCATGCTCTAGATATTGCAAAGTTTGAGGAAGTGGATTTATTTGTAGTTGAATTAGCAAGTTTACTACACGATGCTGTTGATAAGAAATTATTTAAAGATGCCGATACAGCTTGGCAACAACTTTATCAATGGATGAATGTAATGGAGATAAGCGAACCGATTCAAACGGAGATTATCCATATTCTAAAGTATGTTAGCTATAATGGCGGTAAAAATGAAGGTAAACTTACAAGCTTAGCAGGAAAGATCGTCCAAGATGCAGATCGAATTGATGCAATTGGCGCTATAGGAATAGCTAGAACATTTCAATATGCTGGTCATTTTAAAGAACCTATGCATATCTCCACTCAACAACCGCGTAATTTAAACGATTTACAAGAGGATCAATATCATGATGAACCGAATACAGCAATTAATCATTTTTACGAGAAATTATTATTATTAAAAGATTTAATGAATACTAAACGAGGCAAACAAATCGCTGAAGAACGCCATCAATTTATGGAAAACTTTTTAAAACAATTTTATAAAGAATGGGATGTAACTAAAAAAACAAACTAATCACGATGATTAGTTTGTTTTTTTCATTTTATTTCTTTTTCTTCTTATTAGATACGAGTTTAGCTGGTTTCTTCTCTTTGTTAGCTTCTTGTTGATTTCTTTCATGTGCTTCAATGATTGGTTTCATTTCTTCTTCTACTTTGTTGTTATAGAAGACGTTACCTAACCATGTTTGAACAACTAAGAATGCACCACCGACTGCCCAGTATAAACCTAATGCAGATGCTGAAATGTATGACATCCAAATAATCATAATTGGAGAAATAAACATCATCATTCTCATCATATTTTTCTGTTCATCTGGAACATTCGCATACTTCATAGAAACAAATGCTTGTAATGCATAAATGATACCTGCAATGATCGTAATAATTAAATCAGGTTCAGTTAAATTAAACCACAAGAAATTCGGATATTCTGTAATTCCACCTTCAGTAGGATATTTTAATACATAGAATAATCCCATGACGATTGGCATTTGTATAACGATTGGTAAACAACCCATGTTCATTGGATTAATACCATGTTTTTTGTATAATGCCATCATTTCTTGATTGGCTGCCATTTTTTCTTCTTGAGTACGAGCACGTTTAACTTTTTCTTGAATTGCTTCCATTTCAGGTTTAGCAAGTTTCATTTTTTCACGCATTAACTTTTGATTCTTATACGTCTTCATCATAAATGGGAATAACGCAAAACGAACAATTAATGTTATAACGATAATAGCTAGACCATAATCGTGATTCAAATTTGTACCAAGCCAATGAATAACACTATCCATCGGTTTTACGAATGTATTATAAAAGAATCCATCCCTATTCTCAGGTTTAGAATAATCACAACCAGCTAGCACAACCATTACACCAAATAATAATGGCCATAAAGCTTTTTTCTTCATTTTTCCACCTCTATTGATATACTCACATAAAACTCATTCTATCATAGAATAGCGACAACATAAATCAATATATTAATTTTATCAAATATTTTTATACTGTTTATGAAAGCCCTTCACAGTTTGTTCAATATTTTGACTTTTCGTTATAGCAGAAATAACACTTACGCCATTTGCGCCCGCTTTAATGAGCGGTTGCACATCAACTTCAGTTATGCCACCGATTGCAACGATAGGAATATCTTGATTGATTTTTCTCATCTTCTCAATCAGTTGATATCCACCTTCTTCTCCTGCATCAGCTTTAGAATTTGTAGAATGTATAGGTCCCGTTCCAATATAATCGACTTCAGATATTTCAGAGTGATCATATTCAATTTTATTTGCAACACTCAAACCAATTATTTTATCTTTAAACTTATCTTTAAACTCAGATACATTTCGGTCATCTTGTCCAACATGAATGCCATCAGCATTTAATTTAATTGCTAAATCTACATCATCATTGACGATAAATGGAACTTGATATTTCTTGCACAACTTAAATAATGATTGTGCAAGGGCTTCTTTTTCTGCCCCTTTTTTACTCGTCTCACCTTTTTCACGAAATTGAAACATCGTGATGCCTGCTTTTAAAGCTTCTTCAACAACACTTATAAGATTACCATCAGCAATATCTTGACTACCTGCTATAAAATATACTTTCAAAGTTTTTGGATCAAACATTTATTTCACTTCTTTCACGATCTTTTTCTCATTAACAAGTTCTTCAGTTATTACATTAAGTTGATCTATAAACGAAAATTGGAATGTACCAGGTAAATGTGCACCAGGTTGTTGATATGCCAACTCACTTGCGATATTGTATGTTGATAATGCTTCTTCTAATACATCAATAGTAATTGTTTTTTCATGAGATAAGAATGCAGCTATTACGCCACCTAATAAACAACCTCCACCAGTCACTTTTGTTAACATCTCACTACCATTGTGCAATTCGATGATTTTATTATTACACGCGATGACATCGACTTTTCCAGTTATGATAATTGGTAATTTTAATTGTTGATGCGCTTTTTTCGCAATTTTAATAGCATCAAGCGTAGCATCACTATCCGTACCTTTCATAATTGTGTCTTCCTCAATAAGTGCTAAAATTTCTGATGCATTACCTCTAATAATATCGACAACTTCATCATTTAATAATGTCGTACAAAAAGTCTTTCTTAATTGTGATGCACCAACTGCAACTGGATCTAGAACTACTGGAACGCCATTTCTATGCATAATTTCAGCATATTGCTTCATATCATAGGCTTTATCAGTCGTAATCGTACCTATGTTAAGAAGAAAAGCACCTGCTGCTTTTGAAAATTCTTCTGCTTCTTCAGGTTCTTCACTCATTGCAGGACTTGCACCTAATGAAATTAAACCATTAGCTGTAAAGTTTTTAACGACATCATTTGTATAACATACGATTAATGGACTATTTTCTCTAATATTTGTTAATTTACTCATAATCTAATCCCTCTATCTTTTGGTATGCAAAGTGGTTCACTGGACCTCTACCTTTGCCTATTTCAGGTGTATATTGAATAGCTAACGTAATAAATCGTTTAGCTACTTCTACCGCTTCCTCAATTGAATGACCTTTAGCTAACTCTGCTGTTATCACTGCACTAAATGTACAACCTGTTCCATGTGTATGTTTCGTACTAAATCTTTCACTTTTCCAGCTTTTCACACCATTCTCAGTAAATAAATAGTCGATTGCATCACCTTCCAGATGTCCACCTTTTATAACAACACCTTTAGATCCAATTTCATTTAAGAAAAATGCACCAGCTTTATTAATTTCTTCTTCAGTTTGAATTTTAAATCCAGTAATATCTTCTGCTTCTGGAATATTAGGTGTAACAACTGTAGCTAATGGTAGTAATATTTCTTTAAGTTTCCCTTTCCCTTCATCATCCATTAGCGCATCACCACTTTTAGCAACCATTACTGGGTCAATAACATATGGCTTACCTGATTGTTCAATAAATGGTTTAATCGTTTGCATCATTTCTTCTGATGCAATCATGCCTGTTTTAATAGCATGTGGTACCTCGTCATCAAAAACACTTTTTAATTGGCTTTCAATAACTTCAACAGGTAAATGGTAAACATCTTGTACACCTAAACTATTTTGTGAAACGATACTTGTAGCAACTGCCATTCCATAAACGCCTGATGCATGAAATGATTTCAAATCTGCCATAATACCCGCTCCACCACTTGGGTCCGTTCCAGCAATCGTTAATGCTATATTCGGTTTTTTCATTGTAATCCACCTCAAATTTATATTTATAATTCTATTATTTATAACTTCATAAAAAATGACCTCTTTCATAAGAAAGAGGTCAATTAATAGTTGTAAAAACGTTCATCGACCACTTTCCTACGTTGGCATTATCCAAATCAGGTGTTAAGGGACTGAATTAAATCATCTCAGCCAAATGGCGCCCCTAGCAGTCACTCATATATTCAGTTTATTTAAGATTATCAAATAGACGTATTGTGGTCAAATTAAAAAATCGCCTAGGATATTTCCTAGGCGATTGGATAAATTAATTTATAACCACTTTAGATTAAAGTGTACGGCTTACCACCATCCGTTAGCTTGACGGAAAGCAATAGCAGCTGATTCTGAACCGTAACGGCTTTTAGCGTAGTTTAACATACCTTTAGTTTGTGTAGATACTGAACCAGTACCCCAAGATTCTTTAGTTTGACCAAGACCTTGGTAACCATTTGGACTTACTGCATTTGGATTACCGCTTGATTCTGGTAATACAATTGCATTCCACATAGCTTCTGAACCACCAGCAGCTAAGAATTGAGCTTTAGTAGATCCACCTGTGCTAGCTGTTGAAGTTTGAGTAGTTCTAACTTTTTGAGCTGGTGCTTGGTATGATTGTTGAGCTGGCCCTTTATATGTTTGTTGAGCTGGCGCTTTGTATGATTGAACAGGCGCTTGGTAGCTTTGTTGTTGAGCTGAAGCTGCAACTTGTTCTTGTGTTTGTTGAACTGGCGCTTGTTGTGCTACAGGCGCTTTAGCTGGCTCAGCTGATTGAGCTGGAGCTTGTAATGATAAAGTTTGTCCAACAATGATTAGATCTGAAGATAAGTTGTTCCATGCTTTTAATTGAGATACAGTTACATCGTATTTAGATGCAATTTTACCTAAAGTATCTCCTGCTACTACAGTGTATTCTGTAGTTGATTCTGAACTTTTCTCGTTAACCTTGATTACTTGGTTAGGGAAGATTAAGTTAGATTTTAAACCATTTTCTGCTTTAATAGCACTTACTGAAGTACCGTATTGTTGTGAAATACTACCTAAAGTATCACCAGATTTTACTGTATGTGTTGCTGCATCGGCTGTAGCTGTTACCCCTGTAGTAACTGCAACTGCCGCAGTTGAAACTGCTAATAATTTTTTCATGATTGAATTTTTCCTCCTGTAAGGTTTTCACTTTTATATGATTTTTACTGTTTAAACTATACCACTTATTTTTATGTCATAGGTTACAGCTATATGAAAAAATTACAGCTAATATTACAGTTAGATTACGTTAATTTTTAGACAATATTCTGAATATTAATGATTAAAAAAGCTAAACAAAGGGATTTATAAAGATTGAACAAAATTAATTATCAGACAATTTGTCATATTCATGTAATTTTTTAAACAATTACTTGTAATTATGTATACTTGCTGCTCTACAGCAAGACAGCAAGTCTCGGAATTTAGAATCAAGAATATTTATTTTCGGAAGTATTTCTATAAACAGTTTTATTGAAGTTTAATGCTATGAGGTTGTTGCTTTTGATGCATTCGGATCAGGGGTTTGTTGTTTAGCTTCATCAATAACGTCAACGACATTATGATAATCTCTATATAACTTATCATCTAAATTGTTTGCACCATTCTCTTTAGCTAATGCTTCAGCTCGTAATTTTTCTTTTGCTACTTTAGATGAAAGGTCACTAGCATAACTTTCAGCACTTTCACTAATTAATTCACTCATTTCCTCTTTCGTTTGAGGGATTGTGGATTTACTTGATGCAGGCATATTTAAGAATTTAATCGTTTCACATATAATTTCTGTTATATAGTGCTTCTAATCATCTTTAACATATGCTCTTGATTGAATTTGTCCAGTTAATGCAACAAGCTGTCCCTTCTTAGTATATTCATGAATATTATGCGCAAGTTTTCCAAATGCTTTACATACAATAAAATCAACAGCAATCGTGCCATCTTTAGTCTTATATCCACGTTCAATAGCTAAACAAAATGTAGAAATGATAATTTCACCTTTCTTATAATATGCAGGGTCCTTAGTTAAACGTCCAACTAATACAGATTTATTTAACATATTCTCACCTCCTTATACTTATAATATAATGAGTCAATTTTTTCAGTCAAAGTCCGATAAATCATAAAATAAACACTTATTCTTCACTTTATTTTATGATTATTGTTATTTCATGCAAAAGTACTTTATAATAGATAACAAAGTTAAACATTCGTAGATTTAACGATAAGGGGGATGTTTATGAAAACATTTAAAGCGGTACGCTTTCAAATTGTAGACGATGAACAGATTACAGAATATGAATTATTAGATGGTATCATTATAAATAAAGAAAATAGTGGTACAGGTTGGCTACTAGAGATCTTAATTTCAGATATCCATTATGAACAAATGAAAGAATATCACGATAACCAAACCTTACTTGATACACGTGTCGTTATAACAAGACCTTCAAACGATCCAGCACTATTTGATGCAACCATCAAATACATAGAACAACTAGAAGATAAAATATCAGTCGTATTTGAATGTCATATCTATACATTACGACAAGTATATGCAGAACGATTACTAGAGCAACTCATAGATGAAGGCTTATCAGGAGATGAGCTTAAAACTTCATTTAATAGATTGATGCAATCTAAACCGAAATTAAAAGACGAAAAAAGCAATATATAAATAAAAATCTAGGACAGTTTGTGGTCCTAGATTTTTTATTACATGTATATTTAGGTGTTTTACTTCCATTATTCTGAATTCTGCTAATTAGATGGGCGCTCATTTACGGACATTTCTCGGAATTCTGTCCCTAACAAAATCAAATCATATATTAGCCGAAAAAAAAGAGAAAACAGCTGCCTGTTTTCTCTTTTTTATTTATTGATCTACAATAGCAAAGCTAATTTCACAAC
>ERZ1023497.184-NODE-184-length-25567-cov-116.152752_pt1 | contig 25567 bp, 27 predicted proteins | sample MGYA00380543_ERZ1023497 | MGnify/ENA primary metagenome ERZ1023497 (study PRJEB33173, sample SAMEA4830384) | metagenome | study: EMG produced TPA metagenomics assembly of the PRJEB25223 data set... | reverse complement strand
ATAGAGATAAATATAATATAAGGAGGCAGAATATGCTTATATTTTTATTTATTTTAGCTTGCGGACTTTATGGTTATTATATGGTTAATCGAAAAAGAAAAAATTAGCTAACCTTTTAATTAAATAAATATTTTTAATCTGTTCTTTTAAAATGAATACAAAAGATGACATACACGTGCGCCTACTTTATTTAATAATATTATTTTTACATAATTTAACTATAATTCCATTTATTTGTAAATATTGTTTTAAAGAAGGCGCTATTTGTTGTAAAATTAACTTAAACGTATTGAATCATAAACAGAAAAATATATTATGTAAATCACTGCACCTTAGACAAAGGATCTTAATAATGGTGTATTTAGGAGTGATTGCATTGCTATACTTACTAATTATTTTATTCATTGTAGGTTATACTGCATTTAACACGTGGGTACAGGTATATGGATTAAAGAGGTATAATAGAAAAGTTTCCAAAAAGCTATTTAGAAGTATATTACTAACAAATTTAGTGTTCGCGATAATATTAATCATCTACTATATCTGTTTTCCTTAAAAAAGATATAGATGTAATCGAAAATATTTGAAATCATGTAGATTGAACTGGAAAAATAATGTCAATTTTACACATGACATGAAATGCAATAGGTGGTATAATGTTACTAACAAAAGCAATTGTTGTGACTCAACACCAAACCCCCTCACTACTGCCATAGTGAGGGGGTTTTATTAATGGTGTCGGCTAAACGTCGCCTTTTATTTTTTCTTACGATTCTCTAACCAATGAGAAAAGTAAGCTATTGCACATCCACATATAATGGGTGCAATGATATTGACAAAAGCAGTTGTCATTCTCAACACCTCCTCTCTATGTAGAATTACGCCATAGAGGTAGGCGACGATATAATTATTTCATTATATTAAGAAATCAAAAACTTTTATTATAAAATTGTATTTAATTTAAATTTTGTACCTAGATTCTTTAAAAACTGCATTTTACTTTTGAATTTTTACTTAAATACTACTTTTGACAATACCGATTTTCATTATTTGTAGTTAAGGATATAATGTTTCTAATATATGATTAAATAGAATTTTAATCTATATTATGAACTAATTGTTATCTTCTATAGAAAAAGGTGAATTTATGATTATCTGGTTAAATGGGGCATTTGGTTCTGGAAAAACAACTGCGGCTTTCGAATTGAATAAGAGATTATCTAAATCTTTTGTTTATGATCCTGAAAATTTAGGTTCCTTTATACGTCATAATATACCTAAGAATTTACATAAAGATAATTTTCAAGACCATGATCAATGGAGATACTTTAACTATGATTTATTAAAGTATATAGCAGAGTCATATGACGGTATAATCATTGTACCTATGACTATTATTAATATTGAGTACTACCAAGAAATTATTGAACGCTTAAAAAAAGATGGGATTCGGTTAGATCATTATATACTGTATGCAAATAAGAAAACTTTAAAAAGACGTTTGAATAAAAGATTGGAATTGGGAGAAACGTTTGCTCGTGTTCAAATGGACGACTGTATTGAGTTTTTTGATAATATTGTTACAGAATATAAAATATATACAGATCAATTAAATGTTGACCAAGTTGTTAATGAAGTCGCTCAAAAGAGTCAATTAAAGCTATTAAAAAATAGAAATTGGATAAAGAGAAAACTCGATAGAATTTTAACGACATTTAAGCATATTAGATGATTACATGTTATATTTTAAGACGAAACCCCCTCGCTAGTGCGATAGTGAGGGGGTTTTTGATTTATCTAATAAAGCTTTGAATAGCATCTATTAAACTGTAGACGCCTAAAAATGATACGACAAGTACGACGAATATTCCGATGATGTTCAGGACGATGCCGTTTGCAAATTTACCCATCATATTCTTCTTATTTAAGATTACAAAGATTAATATTGCGATGAGTGGTAAAATGATGCCATTTAATGCTTGTGCGATTAGTAAGACTTCTAATGGTTCGAACCCGAGTGAAGAGGTAATGATACCAATGAAAATGACGATTGCGAACACGAGTCTATACTTTTTACTTTTTACGCCACCTTCCCAACGGAGACAACTACTGATTGTTGCTGCGGCGCCCATTGGAGAGGCGATTGCTGAAGATAGACCTGCTGAGAATAATCCGACACTCATGAATATAGGTGCAAAGTCTCCCAATACCGGTTTAAGAGGTTCGGATAATTCTACTAAGCTTGTGACTTCTTTACCATGGATGAGTGTTCCTGCTGTAATCAGTATGGCAGCAGATATAAGTCCTCCTAATCCAATCGCAACAATTGTATCAATTCTTACAATTCTTAAGTCTTTAATGCCATTAAATCGTTCGTGAATGGAGTTAGCATGTATGAAGAAATTATAAGGTACAACTGTTGTACCAATAAGTGCGATGATGGTTAATAATGATCCGTTAGGTATACTCGGTATAAATGCACCTTTTAATACTGCGCCGAAATCTGGTTGAATGACAATAACTGTTGTAATAAAGATGACACCCATAATGAGCACGAGTACGGTCATAACTTTTTCTATTAAATCATAGCTACCACTTAACCCAATTAACAAAATAACGATACCAATGACAGGTGCAATATAATTTTCTGGAATGCCAAGTAAATAGGAAGCACCTAACGATGTCCCTAATAAATCCCCGGATATGTATGCTGCACAACCAACTGCGACAGCAATCATACTGAACCAAACTGTGATGAGTTTAAGTAATTGGTGATTAAAAATATCCCGTATAGCTTCTCCTAAACCTTCATTTGTAACAAGCGCCAATCGAGCAACCATTTCTTGAAGTGCAATCGTTGCGATGATTGAGAAGACTACTGCCCAGAGTAAGCTGTATCCAAATCCTGCACCACCTTGAGTCATGGTTGTAACGGTACCAGGACCAACAAATGATGCAGTAATAATCATTCCGGGACCAAAAATACTAAACTTACTTCTTTCTCTCTTTTCAGTCATATCTTGTCATCCCTTCGTTTGTAAGGCATTAAACTTTGTTTAAATACTTAATATGGCCGGCTAATACATAAAGTACAGCAGTTGATACAAAGTGAGCAGAGTTCTGATTCGCATCTTGCATTGGATAAACTTCAACAAAGTCCATACCAATAAGACCTAACTTTCCAAATTCGTATATCATTGTTAAAAGTTCATAACTTGTTAAACCATTACCATCAACAGGTCCGCCTGGATTAAAAGCGAAATCAAGTACATCACTACAGATCGTTAAGTAAACGACATCTACATCTTTACTTGCTTGTGCATAAATATCACGCGCAAACTGACGTAAATCAGATGTTTCTTTAATTTCATTGATTGTGATAGTAACCGCACCATTTTCTTTAGCGAATTGTCCCGTTTCAGGCTGGTTACGAGGTCCATGAATACCAGTATGAATTAAGCTTTCGTTTCGAATGCCTTCTGTTTCATACAACCTCATGAAAGGTGTATTACGCGCAAATTGTTCATTTTCATAGTGAGGCATATTATCATAATGCGCATCTAAATGAATAATGCCTACTTTTTTCCCGGTGTTCGTTAATCCTTTTAAAATTGGATAAGTGATGCCGTGGTCGCCACCTAAGCCAACTAAAAATTTATTGGATTTCCATAAATCTTCAGCAAATGCTTCGATGTTCTGAACCGTTTGATCAACATCATGTGGTACGGTTGAAACATCACCTACATCCCCGATGGATAAATATTTATGTACATCTATGTGATCTAATTCAGGTAAATATCCGCTATATCTAGCAGAAGATAATCTAATTTGTTTCGGTCCTAATTCACACCCTGTATAATCTCCCCAAGTGCAAGGTCCTTCGAAAGGGACGCCATATACGAGAACATCTGTGGAATAATCTTTTTCTTTTGTTAAGTTTTTACCACCTAAAAAGCAAGGTGTATTGCCATAAATTCGTTCTGTCATTGTAAAAGTTCTCCTTTCAATTATTTATTCACATTATATAAAAGTAATCATTTGTTTTCAAATTTTTCTGAATATTAATTTTATAAAATGAACATATTAATTAAAATTAGTATGATTAATTTTGTAGCGTTGACAATTTTAATGGAACCGATTACAATCATATCAGGTTAATATATTTTTTTGAACCTTTTTGGTACCGGTACCAAAAAGAATGGGATAAATAAGGAGTGAAATCAATGAATTATAAAAAGGAAGCTCAGAATATTACTGAAGCAATAGGTGGGAAAGATAATATTGAAGCTATTGCGCATTGTGCCACACGTTTAAGACTTGTATTAAAAGACGAGTCTCAAGTAAATGAAGACCAATTAAATGATATGGATGTTGTTAAGGGGACTTTTTCAACGGGTGGTCAATACCAAATTATTATAGGTTCTGGAACGGTAAATAAAGTCTTTGCGGAAATGGAATCTTTAACTGGATTAGAGGCATCTACGACATCAGAAGTAAAAGAAAAGTCGACTAAGAAATTAAATCCGATTCAGCAATTTGTAAAAATGTTATCAGATATATTTGTTCCTATTATTCCTGCAATTGTAGCAGGTGGTTTATTAATGGGGATTAACAATATTTTGACAGCTAAAGATTTATTTTATGATAAAGCGTCATTTATTGATGTACATAGTCAATTTGCAAGTCTAGCTAATATGATTAATGTTTTCGCAAATGCACCATTCGTATTTCTACCAGTTCTAATAGGGTTTAGTGCAGCGAAGCGGTTTGGAGGAAACGCATTTCTTGGAGCTGCACTTGGTATGATACTTGTGCATCCTAGTTTACTGAATGGTTATGATTATCCTAAAGCTTTAGTAAAAGGCGACGAAATCCCAACGTGGGAAATTTTTGGACTTTCTATCAAAATGGTTGGTTATCAAGGACAAGTGTTACCTATATTAGTCGCATCTTACATACTTGCTAAATTAGAAGTTGGTTTTAGAAAAGTTATTCCTTCTACTTTAGATAATTTATTAACACCATTACTGTCATTATTCTTTACAGCATTTGTTACATTTTTAGTCGTTGGACCAGTTACACGAACTGCAGGGACATTCTTATCTGACGGTTTAACTTGGTTATATGAAACAGGTGGCGCAATCGGCGGCTTATTATTTGGATTATTATATGCACCGATTGTTATTACTGGTATGCATCATAGCTTTATCGCTATTGAAACAACATTGATTGCAGATAAAGCAAATACAGGCGGATCATTTATATTCCCAATTGCAGCAATGTCTAACGTTGCACAAGGTGCAGCAACACTTGCAGCATTTTTTATTGTGAAGAATCTTAAAATGAAGGGTACAGCTTCAGCAGCAGGTATTTCTGCATTATTAGGTATTACAGAGCCAGCTATGTTTGGTATAAACTTAAAATTACGTTATCCATTTATCGGTGCAATAATAGGATCAGGTGCCGGTTCTTGTTATGTAGCTGCAACAAAAGTAAAAGCCATTGCACTCGGTACAGCAGGATTACCAGGATTTATCTCTATAGCTCCAGGTAGTTGGTTTAACTATATTATCGGTATGGCGATCGCAATTGTTGTCGCATTTGTTGTCACAATTTTATTATCTAGAAGAAAAGCATATAGAGATGTGCAATCATAATATTTGTTACGACCTCTCATTATTTCGTACAATAGAAGTAGTTATTAAATGGAGGTATTGAACATGAAATTAAATGAAATTGATGAAAATGAATTATATCCTACAGAAAAAGTTGGTCCAAGTGTATTAGGAACAATTATTTATAAAGTAGGCGAACAAAGCCAATTTAAAGGGGCATATATTACAACAAACGAACGTGTTATTATGAGCGTTGATATGAACGGTGAACCTTATAAAAGAGTATTTAGTTATCAAGATATCAAAGCCGTTACAATAGAAGATAAAGGTGTATTATTTATTGAATTCCCTCAAGGAAAAGTTGCAATGATTGATATTGAAGAAGGCGACAAAGAAGCATTCAAAGATTACGTTAACAATCTCGTTCAACAATAAATAACATCGTTAAAAACCTTTCAATGAAGACCATAACAGGTCTAAATTGAAAGGTTTTTTATATACAAATGATGAAATTGATTAACCGTTATTCATGCTAATTATATTGATTTCGTTAAATATTTTATCAAGCTTTTCAAAGTCTATATCACCATCTGCTAATTCAGACCAATGTATAATTGCCGCTAAATTAGATCCATAAATAAATGGAAGTAAAGATTGTGGTATGTGGGTAGGAGTCGTAACTTTATCAATATTATTTTTGAAATCTTCACTAAATACTTCAATGAAGTGTTTAAAAATTTCATCCATAAATGCAGTATCACTATTATCTTTTTGCTTTTCAAATACGTCACCTAGCTCACTGATAAATGCCTTTTCCATCGATTGAAAAGGATGATGTAGACGGTCGTATAAATCTAATTCAAAGAAATCTTTCGTATATTCGCTTAATGCATATTGTAAGAGATCAAACTTATCCATAAAATGCTTGTAAAATGTTGTTCTATGTATAAGAGATGCATGACAAATTTCATTTACAGTAATATCTGAGAAATTCTTCTCTTTAAGTATTGAGACTAATGTTTCTGTGAGAGCTTTTTTAGTTTTAATCACACGTAAATCCGTTTGTTTAGTCAAAATAAATTCCACTCCTTTAATATACAGTGTATGCATAAAATTCTTGAAATGCAAATAGGGAGGTCGTGAGGAATAGTTGTTACGAGTTTTGTAACTAACAACTCCGTTACGAACAAGTTTGGCAGAAAGTGTTCACAAGGCCATCGTTATGAACAAGTTTGGTCGAAAGTGTTCACAAGGCCATCGTTACGAACAAGTTTGGTCGAAAGTGTTCACAAGGCCATCGTTACGAACAAGTTTGGCCAGAAGTGTTCACAACAGATTCTATAACTTATCTTATATAATAGAATAGACTAGGTCGTTATGACCTAGTCTCTGCTTTATTATTTCGTTAACATATCTTTAAAGTATTTAGATTGTTTTTCGATTGAAATTGGATCTGAATACATAAATTCATTTCTTGGATAGTAGTACACGTGATCGTCTTTAACTGCTGGTGTGTTTTTCCAAATGCTACCTTTAGTTAATGAAGAGTTTGGTGCTTTTCCATTTTCAGTTGGGATTAATAAATAATCACCAGTGTATTTATTAAAGTTCTCGAATGAAGTTGATAACCAACCTTCTTTAGGAATGTCTTTTTGTGCTGTTTCTGGATGTTTAAATCCAAATCCTTGATAAATAACTTCAGAACCTCTACCAAAGTTCTTACCGATTAATGTAAGTTCTTTAGGTCCAACTTCCATTATAGAAACTGTGCTGTCTTTGCCGATTTTATCTTTGACTTCTTTCCCATCTTTAGCCATGATATCTTCTATTTCTTTAATTTGTTCTTTAGCTTTATCTTCTTTACCTAATAATTTCCCGATTTCGATGTGTACTTCTTTAAAAGTTCGTTTACTGTGGTCGAATGGTACAGTAGGTGCTATTTTTTCATATTTTTTTATTTGTGGGTTAGCATTATAAGTAATGATTAAATCAGGTTTAAGCTTTGTAACAGCTTCAACATCTTCAGAACCAACACGTTTCCCGTCTTTATCGTCAACATATTTTGATTTAGGGAAATCAGCATCTGTTCCGACTGGATCTACACCAAGTTTTTGGAAGTTACCTTGGTTAGTTGTTAATACGACAACACGTTTTGGATTGTTAGGAATTTCAACTGTTTTACCTTCATCTGTTTTATATTTGTGAGTTTTACTTTTAGATAAGTCATCATCTTTATTGCCACAAGCTGCTAATACAAGTAACAATGTAGCGAGGAATACAAGTAATTTTTTTGTCATTTTTTCTCTCTCCTAATTGATAATTACTTTCAATTATATCATGTTATTTTGTTAAATAGTATCCATTTTTTTATTTTAAATTTGTTTATAAATTGTAAATAATGGATAATAAACTGTAACGATGGAGGTGATGTCTCGTGCATGAAATTAGAATAGAATGTCCCAAAATATTCGACTATGAAAAATGCTTAGATTATTTAAAAAGAGATGAGAATGAAGTGTTATTTGAAGTTGAAGATCATAAAATTTATCGTGCGATTAATTTAGATGGCGAGCGCCTGTTGATGTGTATTTATTATCATCGCCATTACTTAATTGTTGAGATTTTAAATGATGTTTCTGTAAATCCCGCACTTACTGAAAAAATAATTGCATATATAGAAGAATGGTTCGATTTCTCAGCAGATTTATCATCGTTTTACCAATATGGTAGGAAAAATGAAATATTAAAGCCATTAATCCGTAAATTATATGGTTTAAGATTGATTAGACTTCCAAATTTATTTGAAGCTATTTCCTGGGGCATAATTGGTCAACAAATTAATTTAACATTTGCATACCAACTTAAAAAGAGACTTGTTCAAACTTATGGCGAGAAAATCACGTATAATCATAAAGCGTATTATATCCATCCTACAGTTGAAGTGATTGCGAATGTTTCAGTACAAGAGTTGATGGATTTGAAATTCTCAAGAAGAAAAGCAGAATATTTAATAGATATTGCCAAAAGAATGCATTCTCAAATGTTATCTAAAGACATGTTGATGGAAATTAAGGATACGAATGAAATTGAGCGTTCACTGATTAAAATTAGAGGGATTGGTCCATGGACTGCACATTATGTTATGATGCGTGCATTAGGTGTTCAGGATGCTTTTCCAATCGGAGATGTTGGTTTACAAAACGCATTGAAAGACATCTTGAATTTAGATAAGAAACCATCTAAAGAACAAATGTTAAGTTTGAATGAAGGTTGGCATGAGTGGAGTTCTTATGCAACATTTTATATATGGCGAGCACCACATATTCAAAATTAAAAAGTTGGATTGAAATCTCTACGATAAATAGGGTATTTCATCCAACTCTTAATTTTTAGTCTAAAGTTTGATCTTCACCATTAAAGATAAGTTTTGGTTCAATTGTTGCTTTTAAAGAATGTGCAACCGTACAATATTTTTCGACACTCAGCTTTATGGAACGCTTTAATTTTTTTAAATCCACTTCACCTTCAACATCAAAGATTAATGTGACATGTTTCACTGCACGAGATGTTGTATCTTCTCTTTCATCATCTACAGTAATTTCTAATTTCGTAACTTGAGCTAAACGTTCTTTCATTAAATTGGTAACATCAATTCCAGTACATCCAGCTAAACCGCTTAGCATAAGTTCAACAGGAGATGGACCGTTGTCATCTCCACCTGATTCTGTTGGTGCATCAGAGATGATGTCATGACCAAATTTGGATTGTGCTTTAAAAGTTTTCTTACCTTGCCAAGTAGACTTAATCATTAAGCTCTCCTCCTCTTTTTTTAAATTGTATCAACTTCAAATAATATAGACTAGTAAATCGTCTTTCCCATAATTATTCATTAAAAAATTTGTTTTTATGTCTTTTTGTTCATATTCAGTTCATATTGCCTCGTTATGATATATATATACATTAAAGAGAGGGACGGATAGACATGAAACTAGCACTTAAAGAACTTACTTATTACAAATTTAAATATTTACTCGTAACATTAATTTTATTCTTATTAGCATTTTTAGTGTTATTTATATCAGCGTTAGCACAAGGATTAGCTAAAGAGAATGTATCGGGGATTGAACAATGGAATAAAAGTACTTACGTAATAGCCAGTGATGCTGACAATAACTTAAGTCAGTCTAATATTACGACGAAAACTGATGAAGCTGTTAATACAATAGCTAAAGGCGACACAGTCAAAACAGCAATGCAAAAAATTGATACTAAAAGTGGAAAAACGGATTTAATGTTTACACAAATGACAAATAACATTAAACCGAAACCAACAGAAGGACATTTACCTCAAAATAAAAACGAAGTGTTATTGAATGAAAAATTAAAAGCAGAAGGTTTTAAAGTAGGGGACGAAATTAAATTATCAGAAAGCGATCAATCATATAAAATCTCAGGATTTGCTGATAATATCATGTTCTCACATACATCTATGGCATATGTAAATGAAAATGGCATGGATGCGTTGAAAGGTCATCATATTTCAGTCATTGCATATGACAACTTGAATGATCATCAAAAAAGTGAAATCAACGACGTAGACAATGTTAAAGTCATTTCACAAGATGACATGTTAAATGCCATTCCAAGTTATAACGCAGAACAACAACCATTGAACTTGATGATTGTATTCTTATTCGTTATTTCAGCGATAGTTATTACGGCATTCTTCTATGTTATGACAATTCAAAAAACAAGCCAATTTGGTATTTTAAAAGCAATTGGTACAAAAAACATATCACTTATCGCATCATTAATGCTGCAAATTCTGATGATCACATTAGTGGGCGTGGTCTTATCCATTGCCGTTATATTTATCATCAACAGTGTGATGCCAGTTTCAATGCCATTCTATATTGACGCAAACTTAATGATGTTAATGGTAGCCGTATTCATCGTTGTTTCATTAATCGGCGCCGTATTATCACTGATTAAAGTGACAAAAATCGAACCACTTGAAGCTATAGGAGGAGAATAATAATGGGATTAGTTGTTGAACATGTTACAAAATCATTCGGAGAAAAAGAAGCAAAAACACAAGTATTAAATGACATTACATTTACAGCAGAAAAAGGGCAACTTGTTATTTTGAATGGTGCCTCTGGTTCAGGGAAATCTACATTACTTTCTATTATTGGTGGATTACTTGGCAAAAGCTCAGGAGAAATAACATTAGACGATTTAGATTATGTAGACTTATCAGATAAAAAATTAACAGATATGAGATTGAATCAAATAGGATTTATCTTTCAATCATCACACTTAATACCATATTTAAATGTTACAGATCAACTTGTTTATGTTGGTGAAATGGCTGGTATGCGTAAGAAAGATGCTAAAGAAAGAGCTGAAAAATTATTAAAACAAATTGGTTTATCTCATCGACTTAAATCATATCCAAATGAATTGTCAGGCGGGGAAAAACAACGTGTTGCAATTATGAGAGCTTGGATGAATCATCCAAAAATGATTTTGGCAGATGAACCTACTGCAAGTTTAGATTCAAAACGTGCAATAGAAGTAGCAAAAATGATTAAAAATAGTGTAAAAGAAAATAATTCAATTGGTATTATGATTACACATGACGAAAGAATATTTGAATTTGCAGATAAAGTGATTAAATTAAGTGACGGAAGAATTGCGGAACAAGTATCATAATTAAAAAAAGCGGCTGGAGATTGTTAATCATCTCATAGCCGCTTTTTGTATGTTTATTTTTTAATAAATCCTTTTAGATTTAATTTTTCTAAAATATCTGGTCTTGTTTTTTGGCTCATCATATTCTTAATTTGTTCTGACCAAGATTCTGAACGTTTACCTTGTGTGCGCTTTTCATAATATTCTTGGATATCTTTGTCATATTGTTTAATTTGAGTAAGTTGTTGCTCTTTGTCGGCATTATATTGATTTTCGTGGAAGACATGTTCAAATGGTAACCGTTGCTTAGGTGAACCTTGATCGTCATCACTCGGAACACCGACAGCCATACCAAATAGTGGGAAGACATGCTCAGGTAAGTTTAATATCTCACTCACTAGACCAACATCGTTACGTAATGATCCTAAATAAACAATGCCTAGCCCCATATCTTCAGCAGTTAAAGCTACATTCTGTGCAGCAAGTGCAACATCTATCGTACCAACGAGCAAGCCTTCAGCTGACTCAAAACTAGGTTGCATATTGCCTTGTGTTTCTTGGTTAATTAAACTATGACGGTAATAATCTATCACATACACAAATAAATAACCGTTATCGAGAACATGTTGTTGCCCTGATACTTCTTTTAATGCTTGTTTAATTTCTGGGTCTGTAATACCAATAATAGAATAAGCTTGAACGTAACTTGAAGTTGAAGCCATTTGTCCTGCTTTTACTAATTTTTCTACAGTCTCTTTAGAAAGAGGTTCATCTTTAAAATGTCTAACAGATCGATGCTGTTGTGTTAAGTCAAATACGCTTTGATTCATTGTGTTCAGTGCTCCTTTATAATACTTATGATATATAAATGTTATCAAAAATATTAAAAATATTCATATAAGGTGCTTTAAATAAAAAATAAGCGTTTAGGATGTTAAATGATATCCTAAACGCTTTTTAAGTGAAACTTATTTAATTTTATTTAACGCTTGTTCTAAATCTTTAATAATGTCTTCGCTAGATTCTGTACCAACGGACAAGCGGACTAAGTCTTTCGTAACGCCTGATGCAAGTTGTTCTTCGTCTGTTAATTGTTGGTGTGTTGTACTTGCTGGATGTATGATAAGTGATTTAGAGTCACCAACGTTTGCTAATAAAGAGAATAAATTCAGGGCTTCTACAAATTCGGGAATTGCTTCTGAATCACCTTTAACACCAAATGTTAAGATAGCACCTTGGCCATTAGGTAAGTATTTAGTTGCGAGTTCGTGATATTGATTAGATTTAAGACCAGGATAATTAACCCAGCTTACTTTTTCGTGATTTTCCAGAAACTCTGCAACTTTTTGAGCATTTTCAGAATGACGTTCTGTTCTTAAATGTAAAGTTTCAAGTCCGATTAGGAATTGTTGTGCATTAAATGGAGAAAGTGCTGGTCCAATGTCTCGCAATAATTGTACACGTGCTTTTGTAATGTATGCAGCTGCACCAACGTCATTAACATAAGATACACCATGATAACTAGAATCAGGTTCAACTAATCCAGGGAATTTGCCATTATCCCAGTTAAATTGACCACTATCTACAATCACACCACCAATTGATGTACCGTGACCACCAATAAATTTAGTCGCAGAATGAACGACGATGTCAGCCCCAAATTTAATTGGTTGTAGTAGGTGAGGTGTAGCAAATGTATTATCAACAATTAATGGAATGCCATTATCGTGAGCAACTTTAGCAACAGCTTCAATATCTAATACATCGATACGTGGGTTACCAATTGTTTCAGCGAAAATAAGTTTCGTGTTTTCATTGATTGCTGCTTCAAAATTTGCTGGATCATCTGGATCTACAAAGTGTACTTTAATGCCGAATTTCTTTAAAGTTACAGCAAGTAAATTATATGTACCACCATAAAGGTTAGTAGATGCGACTATTTCAGAGCCACTTTCTGCAATATTTAATATACTCAAAGTAATGGCTGCTTGACCGCTACCAACACTTAGTGCTGCTAGTCCGCCTTCTAATAAAGCGATACGTTTCTCGAATACATCATTCGTTGGGTTCATAATTCGAGAATATATGTTTCCTTCTTCAGCTAAAGCGAATAAGTTCTTCGCATGTTCAGTAGATTTAAATGTATATGAAGTTGTTTGATGAATAGGTACAGCTGTAGAACCTGTTAAAGGATCAGGTACTTGACCACCGTGAATTGCTAATGTCTCTTTATTCCAATTTTCTTGTGTCATTAATAAATACCTCCTTAAGTTATATATGTCATTATAGTCAGACAATTTAAAAAATTCAATTAAATCCGAGTTAAAAGATAAGAAAATTTCATAAAGCCTTTAAAAAAGCATTTTTTATTTAAAGCCGACTTTACTTATAAGAATAGTTATGATAAATTCAAAATATTATTACGCTCGGGAGTGGATGACTTGCTTAAAGTTGAAGGATTGTATCATAAATTTGGTACACAAGAAATTTTGAATAATATAAATTTTGAACAAGAAAAAGGTACCGTCACAACAATTATTGGACCAAGTGGATCGGGGAAGACGACACTACTAAGAAGTTTAAATATGCTTGAAACACCATATAAAGGATTAATCGAACTCGGGAATTGTAAGTTCGATGTAGAAAATTATCAAAAGCAGGATGTTACACGCTTAAGAAGTCAATCTGCAATGGTTTTTCAACACTATAATTTGTTTAAAAACCGTACAATTTTAGAAAATATTACAGAAGGTTTGATATACGGACAAGGAATGAAGAAGAAAGAAGCTAAAGAGAAAGCTATGAAATATCTTAAAAAAGTATCTTTAGATGATAAAGCTAATGTTTATCCTGTTCAACTGTCAGGTGGACAACAGCAACGAGTTGGTATTGTGAGAGCGCTCAGTATAGAGCCTGAAGTGTTGCTATTAGATGAACCAACTTCAGCACTTGATCCTGAATCTGTACAAGGTGTGTTAAATATCATTCAAGAAATTGCAAGCGAAGGTAGAACGATGGTTATCGTAACGCATGAAATCCAATTTGCGAAAGAAGTATCTGATCAAGTTGTGTTTATGGATAAAGGTGAAATTATTGAAAGCGGAACACCAGAAGCCGTTATTGATAATCCAGCGTCTGAACGTACGAGAAGATTCTTAAGTCGTTTAACACCAGTCGGATTGTAGGAGGTAAAGAATGAAGTATATTAAATTATTGATTTTGATGATGCTCATCATTTCTTTATCTGGTTGCGGCACAATCACGAAAGAAAATAACGGCAAAAAAGTTGTCAAAGTGGCTTTATCTGCAGAAGTCAATCCGCCTTATTTATATACAGATAGTGATAATAAACCAGTCGGATACGATATGGATTATATGAAAGAACTTGAAAAGAAATTACCACAATATGATTTCCAATATGAATTTGGAGAAGAAGAATCTAACGTTGTTGGTATTGGTGTTGGTAAATTTGATATGGGCATTAATTGGTTCTTCAAAACCCCTGAGCGAGAACAGAAATTCTTGTATCAGAAGGAGCCTTATGTTTATTCTTTAACAACACTTATTGTACATAATGATACAAATGATATTGAAACTTTAGATGATTTACAACATAAAAGTCTAACGCCTATGTCACCGAGTGGCGGCTTATATTCAATCTTAACAGGTTACAACAAGACACATAAAAATCAAATCGGCATTGATGAAATTCATAAAGTATCAAATGGTGAGAATTTTAAAATGATTGAATCTAAAAGAAGAGATGCCATGTTCTTAAACTTAACAACTTACCAAGCAATTCAAAAAGAACTCAATGCAGATGTAAAAGTTGGTGGCGTTGTGTCAAAAGAATCTGTTCATATTTTATATAACAAGAAAAATAAGCAATTACAAAAAGATATAGACAAAGCGACTAAAGAATTAAAAGAAGACGGTACGCTAGAGGAATTATCTAAAAAATGGTTTGGATTTAATATATTTGATGATAAAGAGTCATTAAATGATATTAAAGACCGCTTATAAGGAGGAGACATATGGGAACAACTACTTGGCCAGATTTGTTTGTGCAAATACTGGATAAACTACCAATTACATTGTTAATAACCGTTCTTTCTCTTTTATTTGCGATGATATTGGGACTAGTATTAGCAGTTATTAGAATCAAAAAAATACCTGCACTATCCCAAATCGTAAAATTATATGTATCCTTTGTTAGAAGTACGCCACTTATATTACAACTATTTTTAGTATATTTTGCGTTACCGATCATATTGCAGTGGGTTTACATTGATATTAATCATTTTAGTAGACTTTTCTTTGTGATTTTGACATTCACGCTGCATACTGGTTCATATTTATCAGAAGTGATGAGAGCTGGATATAACTCTGTTGATAAAGGACAAATTGAAGCGGGGAAAACAGTCGGTCTTAATGATCGTACAATTTTATTAAGAATTATTATTCCACAAGGATTTAGAAATAGTTTACCAAACATCGGTAATCAAGTTATAGAACTGATTAAAGACACATCATTAGCGTTTACAATCGGTTTAATCGACATGATGGGACAAGTAAATTTAATTATCGGTAATAACTACGGACTAGGCATGTTTCCCGTATATGTCGCGATTTGCATCATTTACTGGGTTATCTGTATCATAGTCGAGTTTATCGTGATGCTTTTAGAAAAGAAATACAATATTCCATATCAAACTGAACAAATGAGGTGAGCAATTTGACGATAGATTTTCCTTTTATGTACGAACATGTTGGAGATATTTTAAAAGGTGTGCCGACAACGTTATTAATAGCAGTTGTCAGTATGGTAATTGGCTTGGTGATTGGTACCGTGTTTGCATTAATAAGACAAGCTAAGTATCCAGTTATTAATCAACTCATTGTCATATTTGTTTCATTCTTCAGATCAACACCACTCATCGTTCAGTTGTTTGCTTTTTATTATGGGACGCCTGTTGTAGTAGAGTGGTTAAACAAAATGTGGCATTTGAATATCAATCCTGATGGTATAAATCCTTTAGCAATTGTATTATTTGTATTTACATTACATTCAGCTGCGTATTTAACAGAAGTGATGCGTGGTGGTTTACGAAGTGTTGATAATAAACAAATAGAAGCGGCACTCACAGTTGGACTTAGAAAGCGACATATACTCATGAGAATTGTGATACCTCAAGCTTTAGGTTATGCAATTCCGAACTTAGGTAATCAATTTATTGCTTTAATTAAAGGGACAGCAATCGCGTTTGTCGTACAAGTAACAGAAATACTTGCAATCAGCCAAATTATTGCTAACGATGGTTATCGTTTTGTTGAAGTATATATTATAGCAAGTGCAATATATTGGATTATGGCTATCTTTTTCGAATGGATTTTTGGCAAGATGGAAAACAGAGTTGGAAAGTATTTATATCAAACATAAAGCGCAAGGTCATAGATTATCATTTCCTAGGAAATTTTAACTATGACCTTGTTTTTTTATAACTTTACATCGTATAAGTGTATACTAATAGATAAATAAATATCGGGGGTGCACCATGATTGAAATCCGACCAGTAGAAATGAACGACGCAAGTGAATTATTAGATATAGATGTACGCAATAGAGCACTATTTGAATCATATTCAGCAGCAGACAGAAAAGATTCAGACTACCAACTCTATAATTATAGAAAAATTATCGATAAACATTTGCAAGATATGTCAGAAGATAAAGGCTATCACTATGTCATTGTACATAAAGAAGATAATAAAGTAATCGGAACGATAGATTTATTTGCAGTCGTCAGACACAATATTCAGAGCTGTATGATGGGTTATGCATTAGACGCAGCATATAACGGAAAAGGTATTACAACATTGGCAGCAAAAGAAGTCATTCGTATCGCATTTAATGAATTAGGATTCCATAGAGTTGAAGCGGGCGTACAACCAACAAATATAGGTTCAGTTAGAGTATTAGAAAAAGCAGGCATGACACGCGAAGGACTAAACAGATCTAACGTAAGAATCAATGGCGAATGGAAAGACCATTACCTATATGCCATCGTAAATGAAAACTATTAAAGACAGGTGAGTAGCATGGTGGTAGTAGGGCTGGGTGTTTATATATGTTTGTTATTATTGGCTAATTACTTAATTAAAAATGAAAATTTCTATATTATTCATACGATGTTTACAATAATCTTTATCTGTTTTAGCCAAATTCCTTTAATTTATTTTGCAAAACTTGAAGGGGACTTAAATGTCATTGTATTGGTATTTGGATTGATATTTACAATACTGATGAGTGTATCGATGTTCCTACAAGTGATTTGTGATTTATTAGCTTATACGAATTTGTTTAGAACAGAAACCAAAGATAAAATGTTCAAAATTGTATCTGACCCATTAGAGGTAGCTGGTAATGTATTGAAATCAGTTTGGTTATTACTATTTGGGATACATTTAATTCAAAATAATGATTATGGAATTGGGTTATTCGTTCTAATATGGGGATTATTGATTGTCTATTATATTCGTATCCTTATATATTATGTAACAAGATATAAGAAAGGTATTAGTCCAAATGTGATTTTTATAAATATTGAAACACTATTGATATTTTTAATTCTATATATAGGAACTTTTGTTATATGAGGTGACTTTCTGGACCGATAAAATAAATTACCGGTCCAGAAATGGGAAATGTGGACAGATAAAATAAATTACCGACCCGAAAACAGGATTACCAGGCCGATAAATAAAAATATCGACCCGAAAACGAGATTTGCAGGCCGATAAAATAAATTATCGGCCTGGTAATTTCTTATTATCGCTTTAAATGAAACAAGCGGAACCATAATCAATGATGGTTCCGCTTGTTCTGCTCTATTGTCTTACCTACCTTGAATCAGGCTGGTCTATTTTTCTGTGGTGATCTATATATAATCCTAGTGGTGTTAGTATGAACGAAAGTATGATATATGCCCAATTCGATGTATATATTTTAGGTCCTAATTGTAAATAGACGCCTGGTAAATAAAAGGCTAGTATCGTCACTACTAATGTCCCGAATATCAATATATTAGTAATCATGGTTGTCCAATTGGATTCGCTATATATTCGTATTTGAACGACTTTAAATATCATCCATATAAATATGAAAATCATCGTAAATCCTGTTACAAAGGTGATGAGGAATGTGTATAGATATGAGAATTCAACTTGTGTGAAGAATCCTGTGAATCCTCTTATGAATGAAAATACACCTAACAAAATAAGGATATGTAAGCCGATAAACTTAAATATATTCTGGAATGTTCTATTTGGCATATTTCTAATCATCGTGTCGGCATGTTTTTTTGGATCGTGATCAAAAAATTCCATGGCATGCATGCCGTCTTTTTCGGCGCTTAATAAATGATTAAGTATGTTGAGCAACATTTTCTCTGAGTCATATTCATTAATGCTCAAATTTGCACGTACGTATGTTATATAATTTTCGTAAACTTCTCTATCGTGACTATTGAGTCTTAATCGTTTTACGTTGTTTTCTATTATAAGGTCGCGTGTTGATTTTTTCATCAGCGTTTTCCTTTCTGTTATCAATAATTTTATTCTAACAAGTATTTTCTAATAAAACATTACAAATTTGAGGTTTATACTTTTTACAGATGATTCATTTTTCGATATTATTAAATGTAACAGGTGGTGTAGTCTTGGAGATCATGACATTATTTATTATCTTTTTAGTAGGGGTTTTTGCAGGAACGATTAATATCGTATCTGCTGGTGGCTCATTAATTGTTTTGCCATTACTTATATTTTTTGGACTACCAACAACTGTTGCGAACGCATCGAACAGGGTTGCGATTTTAGTTCAAAATTTATTAGCGTTATATGTGTTTTATATAAAAGGCATGAGAAATGTTAAGTTGAGCTTGATGTTAAGTGTGCCTGCTATTATTGGCTCTTTTATTGGCGTTCATTTCGCTATAAATCTCCCGGATGCTGTTTTTAACCGCATGTTAGGTATTATTATGCTTCTCGTTTTAATCGTTATGATTATTCCTACCAGATGGAAAGATACGCAAAATCAATCTGAAAAATTATCTGTCTTTAGAATTGTACTTCTCATTATTGTTTTTCTAGCACTTGGCATTTATGGTGGCATTGTTCAAGCCGCTGTAGGATTTTTATTTATTATAGCTTTAAATTTAATTATGCCAAGACTGACTTATGCGGAAGTTCAGTGTATGAAGACGTTAGTTATAACGATTTACTTATCATTATCTACTTTTGTTTTTATTTTTCAAGGTTATGTTAATTGGCCATTTGCCATAAGTTTAGCACTTGGTTCAGGCCTAGGTGGCTTCATTGGTGGTCGTTTAACGGTTTCTTTACCTGAAAAGAAACTGAAAATTGTGATGTTTATTATCATATTTATTTTAGCAATTAAGTTACTAATCGAGAATAATTAGGTAGGTTAAAAATGGTTGTCATAAAAAATATAGAAGATGACGCAATGATTTATAACATTAGTAAAATGGCTGCTTCATCATTTAAAGATGAAAATCAAAGCTTGAAACTTGCTACATCATTGGAATATGAAGCGATAAAGCGTTCTCTTGAATATGAGAAGAGTGTTTTGAAAGGTGCTTTAATTCAAGATGAATGTATCGGTTTTATATGGGCGAAATATAATGTTCATGATCGAGAGGTTAAGATATACAACCTTCTCGTTGATAAAAGTCAAAGAAATAAAGGTATAGCAACCGCTTTGAAACGAGAAATAGAAAAGTGGGCGAAACATATGGGTGCGTATACCATCGTTTCAACAGTCCATGCTCACAATAAAACAATGATTCAAATAAATGAATCAATGGACTACGAAGTTGAAAAAGTTATTATGCGTAAAAAGTTATTTTAAACAGAAGAGAGGAATTTTATGGCCATATTTGAAGGTTTCTTATGGTTCATCATGGGTATCATCCTAAGTTCAATCATACATCATTATATTTCTAAGATACCTTTAAGTTTTGTTCAAATTATAATTGGTTTTGTTATATTCTTATCTCCAATTCCAGTTGAATTAAACTTTGAGTCAGAAGTATTTATGGTAGGTATTATCGCACCGTTGCTATTTTTAGAAGGTATTTCTGTATCGCGTGTGCATTTAGCGAGGTATTTGAAACCCGTTATGTCAATGGCATTAGTGCTTGTATTCTCAACGGTTATTGGTCTTGGCTTCTTATTACATATTATCTGGCCAGAATTACCATTAGCTGCATGCTTTGCAATTGGTGCAATTGTTTCACCTACAGATGCGGTAGCCGTTCAAGCTATTGCGAAAGGTAAATTATTACCTAAAGGATCTATGACCATATTAGAAGGTGAATCTTTACTAAATGATGCTGCAGGTATCTTATCATTTAAGATTGCATTAGCCGCATTAGTAGGTGGTTCATTCTCATTAACTGGTGCAGTTGGACAGTTCTTTATAACTGCAATCGGTGGCGCAATTGTTGGTCTTATTATTGGTTATGGTGTTGTACAATTACGTGTTTATTTAACTCGAAATGGGATTAATAACGGTAATATGTTGACGTTCATCCAGGTTATTACGCCGTTTCTAGTTTATATTATTGCTGAAACATTCCACTCATCAGGTATTATTGCTTCAGTTGTTGCAGGTTTAATTCACGGTGTTGAAAAAGACAGAATTGCTCAAGCAACGACGAAAGAGCAAGTAACATATAATCATACATGGGATTTACTGAGCTATTTATTAAACGGTTTTGTATTTATTTTATTAGGTTTCTTAATACCTGAAGTCATGATTAATATATTAGAAGAACCACAACATGAAATTATGCATGTTATTGGAATTACACTATTTGTAGCTGCATTAGTGTATCTATTTAGATATATTTGGGTACTTATTTCATATCCATATTTCTATTTACCAGAAAGTCGATTTTCTAAAATGTTAAATACGGGTAAAGATATTGCGCCAGAATCAGAAATAGATAAACCAAATCGCTTTAAATATGCGTTTATTATGACGGTTTGTGGTGTTCACGGTACCATTTCATTAGCAATCGCGTTGATGTTGCCATTTAAATTGTCAGAACACACTGATTTTATTTATCGCGATCATCTATTGTTTATCGCAACTGGTGTTATTTTAATCAGTCTAGTGCTCGCGCAATTAATATTGCCACTCGTTACACCAAAAGCTAAACCAAAAGATCAAAGTTTATTAACATTTAACGAAGCGAAAATTTTATTAATTGAAAGTGCATTAGAAAATCTACAAGAATTTTACAGTAAAGAAACAAGCTATATTTACGGTAAAATCACACGTAGTTATCATATGCAATTATCGTTCTTAAGAGAAAATGAAGAAAAAGACGAAGATATAAAAGAGTTAGAACGTATGCAACGCATTGCGATTGATACAGAATTCAATACTTTGGACAAACTCATTAAAGAAAATAAAATATCTCAAAGTACATTTGATAACTACAGACAAATTACAGAACGTTCATCAACATTTAAAAATGCTTCTTTATATACAAAAGCGAAGTTAATGTTGAAATTGTTTATTAGACGTAGAAAAATCAAAACATTTATCAGTGCTACAAGTTCACTTTCAATTGAAAGTAACATTAAAGAGATGAGATTTATAAGTAAAGAAGTGCATTTCAATGTTGTTAAAAGATTAACTGAAGAAATGAATGACAATAACGAATTTGAAATTAGCATCGTATGTGATTCTTACTTGAACAAAGTTGAAAGATTAACGCCTGATTACTTCAAAGGCAATCACACTGCTGTATATACAGAAATGGAAATTTACGCATTAAGAATTCAAAGAGAAATGATTAATCAGTTAACAGAAGAAGGTAAAGTCAGTCGTTCAATGGCAATCAAACTAAGAGAATCTGTTAATTATGATGAAATGATTGTTCTCGGTAACAGCATATAGTTTGTTTTCAATAGATAGCTTACATGTTGTGTGGTAAAATGTTTAAGACTATATATAGGAGGCGACACCTATGAAGAAGGCACTTTTACTTTTGGTGAGCTCATCAATTATTCTAGCAGCGTGTGGCAATGATGATGAACAGAAAAATCTAGAACAAGAAATTAAATCTTTAGAGAAATCGACTAAAGATTATCAAAAAGATAAAAAGTCTTTAGAAAAAGAAAATGAAAAGTTAAAAGAAAGTATTAAAGATAAAGAAGAACAATTAAAAAAACTTGAAGATGAAGTGAAAAGTAATCAAACAGATACAGAAGAATCTAAAGATAGCAAAGAAGATTCTTCAGACAAAAAAGAAACTTCAAGTGCTGAAAGTAAAGAGGACTCAGCAAAAAAGCCATTTCCTAATACAATTCGAACGTCAACAAATGGAGATGTTGAACTCATTCATGATCTTAAAGATAAACATTTTCAATTTGAAGACAGTGGCATGAAAGTCAATATTGATCATTTGCAAATTTTCCAAGTGCATAACATGCCTGAAGGACAGGTCTTACTTTTTAACGGTGCAAAAAATGGTTATGTCGTGATGTATGAAGTGTTAACTGAAAATACGTCTAATCATAAGTTATACTATGATAATACGGCATCTATTCAAGATGGCAGTCATAAACAACGATCTGATTATGCATCATTTATACCAGATTCTCACAATGAAAAGTACATGAAAAAGTCTAAAGAAAATACAGATGAATATCAGCCTGGTGAAAAGACAAAAAGTTTAAAATCTATTCCAATTTCTCAAAAAGCCTATGAAGCGCTTAAAAATAACAAAGCTACTTTCAATATACACGGTGGCGTAAGTAAAACAGCTACATTTGATGATGCAACTGATAAAGTAAAATCATTTAAATTAGATTTATAGGTCGCGTTTAGATTGAATTGTATTAGGGAATAAACAACAAAGGATTATTTGAAAAGAGGGATGTCATCGTGCACGAAAAAGAATTTGTTCTGATTGAAGGCGGAAAAATGACATTATTAGAATTAGGTCATGAAATCGAAACAATCACAGGTCGAACATTACAATCAACAACAGGTGAGGTTAGAAGTTGGCCATCAGAAGCAGTAATTTTTAATCGCAAATCTAATATTAATCAAGTGACATATCGTTTTAACGACGTTAATGATTTGATTGATGCAACGATTGAAGTTCCTAGAGGCTTTAAAAATTATGATACTGATCCTGTAACAATTAAACTGCTAACATATATTAGAAAAGCATAGTACACATAACGGAGCGGGATGATGAAATCTTTTAAGTATAAAAGATTTCTCACTCGCTCCATATTTTATACATAAGGAGAAATATAATGAGGTCTAAACTGTCGATATTGAGTTTAATTACATTGATTGTCTTTGTTATTGCGGGTTGTTCAAATGACGTAACTGAGAAAGAAGGCAAAGATGGAAAAATTGTATTATCACCTAAAAGTAATGACATTAAAGGGAAAGTCTTGTTTGATAGTGCACATGGTCAAACAGCAGGCAGTGCAGATTGGGTCATTAATGGTGGCTTTTCTGATTTTGCTGATGCATTAACGAAAGAAAACTATGAAGTAACAGATTTAGGATATAACCAATTATTAGATTATGACAAGATGAAAGATTATGAAGTCGTTGTTATTCCAGAGGCTAATAATCCACTTAAAGCGAGTGAACAAGATGCTATAGAGCAATATGTGAAGTCTGGCGGAAGTATATTAATGATTAGTGATCATTATAATGCCGATAGAAACTTTAATCGATATGATTCATCAGAAGTGTTGAACGGTTATAGAAGAGGTGCTTTTGATAATCCTACAAAAGGCATGAACGCTGAGGAAAGCTCGTCAGATAAGATGAAAGATGTTCAAAGTAGAGATTTCTTAAATGAAGTGTTTGGCTTAAGATTTAGATACAATGCATTAGGTAACATTAAAGTAGATGATTTAGCGGATGAAAAAGATAGCTTTGGAATTACTAAAGGTGTTAAAGCAGTATCGATGCATGCCGGTTCAACAATCGCCATTACAGATCCTAATAAAGCAAAAGGTGTCGCTTTTGTTCCTAAATTATCAAAAGATGATGCATGGAATCATGCTGTAGACCAAGGCATATACAATGGTGGTGGCCGCAATGAAGGTCCATATATTGCTGTGAGTAAAGTTTCTAAAGGTAAAGGCGCATTTATAGGCGATTCTTCAATGGTAGAAGACAAGTCACCAAAGTATAAACGTGAAGACAACGGAGAAACTAAAAAGACTTATGATGGATTTAAAGAAGAAGATAACCAAAAAATGATTATGCAAATTGTAGATTGGTTAAATAAAAAAGATGATGACCAAGATTTATCAACCATGAATGTTCACCTTGATGATAAGACTAATTTATTGAATTTTGAACAACCTGAGAATAGTAGAGAAAATGAAAAAGAACCTTGGGGAACACCTAAACAAGGCTATAAATGGTATGATTCCTCAACTTATGCATCCGGAAGTTATGGTGCAAACTCAGAAAGTAAAAATAATAAAGCTGATCAATCAGCGACGTCTAGTTCAAATCAACAAAATAATGATCAAACATCTAACAGTGACCAAGGTACATTTGAAATGCCATCATCTGTACAGAAACAAGAGAAATTTCAAATAACAGTCCATGTCGATGAATCAAAATTAGTAAATCATAAATTCCAGTTATCTATCAAAAATAAAGACGGACAAGAAGTAGGTATGTTTGACGGACAAGCACCAGGAGTTTCAAGTTCAGTATCACCAAAAATTAAAAACGGTGTAACAGATTGGTATTTTAAATCCAAAATAGCAAACGAAGCAGACAACGAAGTAGAAGTTGAAGTCTTATCAGGCGGCAACGTGATAGCTAAAACCACATTAAATGTACAATAACGGGTGTCGTTAGGGACAGAATTCTGAGAAATGTCCGTAAGAGAGAGCCCACCTAACTACCACAATTCGGAATTTTGACAGTTAGCAGCATCTCAATAAATTTCATATAACGACATTAAAGCGTCTGGGCATATGATTATGCTCCAGACGCTATTTATATATAGTTATTTGTAACTTTTTATTTAAATTTTTATTAATAATGTAAAATGCATTTTAGTTGATGTAAGCGTTTCCTTAGATTAAAATTAAACTGTAATCAATTTAAGGGAGGAGTTTTAATATGGCTTTTGAATATCCAACTGCAGCAAATGCAAAATACAAAGTTAA
>ERZ1023497.174-NODE-174-length-27032-cov-116.960930_pt1 | contig 27032 bp, 32 predicted proteins | sample MGYA00380543_ERZ1023497 | MGnify/ENA primary metagenome ERZ1023497 (study PRJEB33173, sample SAMEA4830384) | metagenome | study: EMG produced TPA metagenomics assembly of the PRJEB25223 data set... | reverse complement strand
TGGACCGATAAAAATAAATATAGGTCCAGAAATGGGAAATATGGACCGATAAAAATAAATATAGGTCCAGAAATGGGAAATATGGACCGATAAAAAAATTTACCGGTCCAGAAACGAGATTATCAGGCCGATAAAATAAAATATCGACCCGAAAAATGTAATAAGCTGAATTGTCTATAAGACGATTCAGCTTATTTTCATCTTATCCGCTTCTACAAACTACATAACAGTTTGTTATTGTTGCTATATTAAATTAATCGAACATAATCAATTGAATATTCAAAATATTATGATAAAATAAACATAATTAAACATTATCAAACAAGCAAAGGGGATTGATTTGATGAAAAATATTTACAAAGTGGGGATTTATGTATTAGTTTTAGCGTTATTTTTAGCTGGTTGTAGTAGTGGTGGGGATAGTGATGGTGCAAGTGGTGATCCAAAGGATACGCTACGTTTAATTGCACCGTCTGATTTAACGACATTAGATTCTAGTTTGGCTGTTGAAGCTGGTGCTTTTGAAGTGATGAATGCGACACAAGAGGGATTATATCGTTTAGACAAAGATGATAAAGCAGAACCAGCGATTGCAACTGGTGATCCTAAAAAATCAAATGATGGGAAGACATGGACATTTAAATTAAGAAAAGACGCGAAATGGTCTAATGGAGATCCTATTACTGCACATGATTTCGTTTATTCATGGAGAAGAGTTGTAGATCCAAAGACTGCATCAGAATATGCATACATCATGTATGATATTAAAAATGCTGAAGCAATTAACAAAAGTGAGAAAAAACCTGAAGAATTAGGTGTGAAAGCAATTGATGTTCTTACTTTACAGTTAACGCTCAATCAAGAGTTACCTTATTATAAAGAACTATTAACATTTGGAACATTCATGCCATTGAATGAGAAATTTGTTAAAAAGCAAGGCAGTAAGTATGGGACGACTGTTGATAAGACGTTATATAGTGGACCATTTGTAATGAAGAGTTGGAAAGTTGAAGATAATTACTCGCTTAAGAAAAACAAACATTATTGGGATAAAGATCATGTATCACTTAAAGGTATTAATTATAGAGTCATTAAAGACGAACAAACGGCACTCAATTTATATAATAATGATAAAGTGGATACAACAGAATTGAGTTCTCAAAATGTCGAATCTAACAAAGATAAAGAAGGTTTCGATACGAATTTAGAATCTGCTACTTATTATATACAAATTAATACGCAAACGAATAAAGACTTACAAAATAAAGATTTACGAGCTGCACTTGCTCAAGCAATCGATAAAAAATCTTACGTAGAACATAATTTAAATGATGGTTCTAAACCGATAGATACATTTACGCCTGAAAAAGTATTTACAAATGAGAAAAAAGAAGATTATAACAAGTTAGTCAATGCACCTTATACGTATGATGTTAAAAAAGCACAAGCTTCATTGAAAAAAGCTAAAAAAGCATTAGGTAAAGATAAAATAGATATAGAATTTTTAACATTTGATCAAGATAATGCTAAAAAAGATGCAGAGTATTTTAAAGAACAAGTTGAAAAACATTTACCTGGTGTAACAATGTCGATTAAACAACAACCGAACAAACAGAAAATAGCACTGACTAAAAAAGGTGACTATGATGTAGCAATTACAGGTTGGGGACCAGATTATCCAGATCCAATGACATTTTTAGATTTATTCCATAGTGAAACAACTAAAGGCGAAACGGGATATAATAACCCTGAATACGACAAAATTATCAACGAAGGTAAATCTTCATTACTTCAAGATCCAGACAAGAGATGGAAAGAACTCGCTAGAGGAGAAGAAATGTTATTGAATGATGCAATGGTTATCCCTCTTTATCAAAAAGGTAAAGCAAGATTAACGAAAAAAGAAGTTCACGGACGTATCATTCATTACGTAGGTACGAAAGAGTACAAACATGTAAAATTAGATAGATAATTTATTTATTGCTAGGGCATGATTCAATGTCCTAGTATATTATTTTCCATAAAGTTGAGTATTATTATAAGAATAGTTTTGTATAGTTTGAAAATTATGATAAGATATTCCCAATCATTAAATTACATATCATCATTGGAGGATTTTAAATGGATTACTATACTAGGGATTTGAAACGATCAGATATAGAAGATATTCATGCATATAATGCTTTACCTGAAGTGAGTCAGTATCAAGCATGGGAGCCACAAACTTATGAAGAAACAGAAGCTTTTGTTGAGATGTTATTAAATCGAGATGAAAATTGGATGTACAACGTCATAGTGGATGCAGAACATGATAAAGTCATTGGCGCAGTGCAATTAGTATGTGATACGAAAAATAATAGCGGAGAACTTGGCTATATCATACATCCTGATTATTGGGGTAACGGTATCGCAACTGACATTGGTAGAACGATTATTAAGTATGGTTTTAAAGTATTGAAACTTAATAGAATTTGGGCATCAACAGATATTCGTAATACAGCATCTGAAATTGTACTACAAAAGCTAGGTATGAAACATGAAGCCATCTTAAGACAAGATACAAAGCTTAAAGATGGCTACAGAGATTCATTAATTTATAGCATTTTAAAAGAAGAATATTAAAAATTAACAACAAAAGGTTCAGTACGATTTAAACAGTACTCGAACCTTTCTTTAAAGTTTTTCCAAGTAACCATATTCATAACCTCATCATAAGTAAAAAAGCCTACCTCTAAACTCTCATCACTCGTTTGAAGCGTGCCACCTGTATAACGCGCTAAAAATAATGTGTTAACGATAGAACTTTTCGTATTTTGAAAAATACCACAAAATCTAATAATTTCGATATCAGCACCAGATTCTTCTTTAACTTCGCGAATTGCAGCATCATATAAAGGTTCGCCCAATTCAACTTGACCACCAGGCATTTCCCAACCACGTTTAGGACCTTTAATGAGTAATATTTTATCTTCGTCATTTAAGACAATACAAGCTGCTGAAACAATATGTTTTGGAACCATGAGTATCCTCCTGTGAAAATTAGATTCTATATAATCAAAGGTTATACAAATATTATTTTATGATTAAATGACTGAAATGTCATATAATTACTTTAAATGTATATAAATATACGTCATTTTATAAAGGAGAGCTTTTTATGACTATTAAAGTAGAACAGCTAAATATAAATTTTGATTATGAAGGAGATAACTATGAAATACATCCTACACTTATCATCCAGGACGAAGAATTGATACTTGTTGATACGGGTTATCCAGGTTTCATGGAGAAGATTGAACTAGAAATTAAACGATTAAATTACAATATAGAAAATTTAAAAAATATTATTATCACACATTATGATGATGACCACATTGGTGCGTTAAAAGCTTTTAAAGATAAATATCCTAATACACAAATTATAAGTAGCTTTGTAGAAGCTAAATATATAGGTGGTCATGCTAAATCAGAAAGGTTGATTCAAGCTGAAGATTTATTAAATAAAATGTCAGATGATGAAAAACCATATGGCGAAGAATTTGTTAATATGCTACAAGAATTAGAACATGTCGATGTTGATGTAGAAGTCACAAATGGGGCACTAATATTAAATAATGAAGTGGAAGTTATTGCGACACCAGGACATACGTCGGGGCATATTTCATTATACATACAATCAGTCAATAGCGTTATTACTGGAGATGCTGCTGTGAAAGAAGGCGAAAGCTTAAACGTTGCGAATCCTGAATATAGTATGAATTTAGAAGACGCAGAAAATTCCTTCAAGAAAATTAAAGATTTAAATGCTGATAAATATTTTTGTTTCCACGGCGGATTGTTAAAGAAATCTTGAAGAATACAAATCTATGATTTACACCTATACAAATGGGTATAATTTAGGACAAGGTTATATTGTGAGGTGAGCGTATGATTAATATTATTCAAGCGATTGGTTCTATAGGTACATTTATTATGGCGATTCTATATTTTATATCCGTCATGATTCAAATTCGCCAAATTAAAATATCATTTATTCCTTATTTATCTTTTGATCAGATTATCCTGGAGAAGAAACAAAATGGTATTAAAGTGATGAATTTAACTTCATCTGATCATGAATATTTAAATACGGCTTTTAAGCTGTTAAATTTAGGCGGAGGTTCTGCTAAAAATATTGAGGTCGTGTTAAAGTTAAATGGTGATGAAGTATTGCAACGTAAACGTATAAATATTTTACCTAATAATCAATTTTATTTAATTCCAATTAACCAAAAAGTCTTTAATGAATTTCAAAATACAATAGAAAATCGTTATTTTGAAACGAATATGACGATTGAGTTAAAGTATGATGGTCAAGTTTCTAAAAAGCGATCTTCTAATGAGTATAGAATTTCGATTGATGATTTTGTAAATATGGATGAAAAAGACTTATATGAAATAACATTTGAAAAATTAGAAGAATAAAGATATGACATAAACAGGTTTTAAAATTATTTTTTAACCTGTATTTTTTAAGTGAAATCATATTTAGATAGGTCAGTTATAGTGAATAATTATTTGATTTTGTACTATTATTTTGATTAATTCATGCTATGATGAAATTATTAATCATTTGTAGAGGAGAGAAAAAATGAGTAGTCTACTTTTTGCGTTATTATGGGTTGTTATTTCGATTGCCTTTATAACGACTTTGATTATTACAGTCGTTAAATATGCTAAAGAAAAACAGTATAGTAGCTATTTAGTGAGCACAATTTTACTATTTGTAATAGGTGTGATTAGTTTTGTATGTATATTTGTAAGTCTTTCATTTGATAAAGAATATTCATATCAACAATTATTTAAAGAGGATAAGCCTAAAGCAGTTAAACATGTTTCCGATACACCTAAAAAAGATTTAAAAAATATTAAACTAGGTGATAAAATTATTGTTGATGGATTAGAATTGACTGTCACAAAAGCAGAAGTTGTTCAACCTGATGACGGTTATTCTTATTCTCAAAATGGCAAAATTCTTAAAGTCACTTATAAGTTCAAAAATTTAGAAAAAGGTAAAAAATTAATCGATAATTCTAATTTTCAACTTACGATTGATGATGAGGTACAACCTCAATTTAATGGTATGAAAGACAACAAAGGTGGATTTCAACATCAACTTGATAAAGGTGAAAGTAAAACAAGTTATTTATACTATGATGTAGCGGAATCTGATAAATATGAAGTTAAAATGAATTATGAAACTTCTAAGAAAACGTATAATGCTAATTGGCGCATTAATGATAAAGATATTAAAGATAATACACCTCAAGAAAATCCAACTGAAGAAATAAATCCGACACAAGAAGCGCCAACTTATGAACAAAGAACGATTCAACAACCTAATAATAACGCTGATGAAGAGAAGAAAGCAGCTGAAGCTGAGAAAAAACGTAAACAAGAAGAAGCAGATAAAGAGGCCAAAGAAAAAGCAGATAAAGAAGCAGCAGACAAGAAAGCTGAAGAAGAAAAGGCAGCTAAAGAGGAAGAAGAAAAACGTCAAGAAGAAGCGGATAAAAAAGCAGAAGAAGCTGAACAGAAACAACAAGAAGCTGACGAAAAAGCAGCAGCTGAACAGAAAAAGCGTGATGAACAAGCAGCTGCTGAACGTGAGAAACAACAACAGCAACAACAAAGAGACCAAGAGGCTCAAAGAGAGAAAGATCGTGCAGCTCAAGATGCAGCACAAAAAGCTAAAGATAGATCAAACGAGCAAAAACAATCTCAAAATAATTCAAATGAACAAAAAGAACGTTAGTTAAACAAATGAATAATTTATGCGTAACATAAGAAAGAGGTAACCAAATGACGACAGTATATTTCAACCATGATGGTGGCGTAGATGATTTAATTTCATTATTTTTATTATTACAAATGGAAGATGTAAATTTGATTGGTGTAAGTGCAATTGGTGCAGATAGCTATGTAGAACCTGCAACAAACGCTTCTTGTAAAATCATTAATCGATTTTCATCACAAAAACTAAATGTTGCAGCTTCGAAAGAAAGAGGGAAAAATCCATTCCCTAAAGATTGGAGAATGCATGCCTTCTTTGTAGATGCGATGCCAATGTTAAATGAAGATATTGAAGTAAATTCTACAATTTCTGAAAAAGAAGCATATGAAGATATCATTGAAAAGGTAATGAATAGTTCTGAAAAGGTAACAATGCTGTTTACGGGACCGTTAACAGATTTAGCTAAAAGTTTGAAAGTTGAACCAAGAATTGAAAGTCGTATTGAAAGAGTTGTATGGATGGGTGGTACATTGCTGAATAAAGGTAATGTTGAAGAACCTGAACATGATGGTACAGCTGAATGGAATGCTTTTTGGGATCCAGAAGCAGTGAAGACTGTTTTTGATACGCAATTACCGATTGATATTGTAGCATTAGAAAGCACGAATAAAGTACCTTTAACACCAGATGTACGTAAACGTTGGGCGAATGAAAGACAATATGAAGGTGTTGATTTCTTAGGTATATGTTATGCGCTTGTGCCACCATTAACGCATTTTGTAACAAATTCAACTTATTTCTTATGGGATGTATTAACAACAGCTTATGTAGGGAAACCTGAACTCGTTAAGAAAGAATCGCAAAAAGTATCCGTCATTACAGATGGCCCTAGTCAAGGTAGAACATTCAAAAGTGATGAAGGTAGAATGATTAATATCATTAATGATGTTGATAGAGATGGATTCTTTGATTACATGACAGAATTAGCTAAGAAAATATAACACAATAAGCACTTCATTCAGTGTCGTTATGTTTAAATAACGAGCTGAATGAAGTTTTTTTATGAAAAAATTAAAATTTTAAATTGCATAATGATAGGGCTCAACACTGTTCAATTAATAAAATATTGAATTTTCTGATTAAAACCATTTTATTAGGTTATATGATTATATAGACAAAATGGGGAGTGTTTATAATTATGAAGTTTAAAAGAAAGAACGTTAATGTTGTCGACGCTAGTAAAACGAAAAAAACAGTCGTTGCAACTGGTATTGGTAATGCGATTGAGTGGTTTGACTTCGGTCTATACGCTCAACTAGCAGTCATTATCAGTATGAATTTCTTTGGTAATATGCCAAAAGAAATTCAACTTGCATAAACATTTGCGGTATTTGCTTTTGCATTTATAGTAAGACCGATTGGTGGTATATTCTTTAGTCATTTAGGAGATAAACATGGTCGTAAAGTCGTCCTTTCAACTACAATTATTATGATGGCTTTATCTACGCTTGCTTTAGGACTATTACCGACACAACACCAAATCGGTATTTGGGCACCAATTTTATTATTAATTATTAGAATGATTCAATCGTTCTCTACTGGTGGTGAGTATGCCGGTGCGATGACATACATTGCAGAAATATCACCTGATAAGACGAGAGGTAGACTCGGTAGTGGACTTGAAATTGGTACTTTATCCGGTAGTATTTTAGCCGCTGCTTTAGTAGGGATTATGTATGCACTATTAAGTGATAATCAAATGGCAGCTTGGGGTTGGAGAATCCCATTCATTATAGCTGCACCACTTGGTATTATAGGTGTGTATTTAAGAAATAATTTAGATGAAAGTCCAGCTTATGAAACAACACTTGAGGAACAAGAAGAACTTGAGTACTCTTATAAAGATATTTTCAGAAAATATTGGAGAGATATCATTGTTTGTTTCGCAGGTGTAGCTTTTTTAAACGTTGCTAATTACATGGTATTATCATATATGCCGTCATTCTTAAATGGCACTTTAGATTTAGGTGGTACGATGAGTAGTTTATTAAGCACGTTAACGATGGCAGCAATGATACCAGCAGTATTCTTCTTTGGTTGGTACAGTGATAAAGTTGGGAATAAAAATACCATTTTATTTGGATTAATAGGATTTAGTTTATTCTCAGTATTAGCCTTCTGGTTAATGAGTATTCCTTCAATACCAATTGTTATTTTAGGACTGTTTATCATTGCACTGTTTATGTCTACATTTGAAGGTGTTATGCCATCTGTATTACCAAGTATTTTCTATACAAAAGTTAGACTAAGAACATTATCACTTGTTTACAATATTGGTGCAGCGATATTTGGTGGTTTAACACCATTTATTTTAACAACATTAGTCGAAACAACTGGTCAAAAAATTGCACCATCTTATTATTTAACATTGATTAATGTCATTGGACTTGTCATCTTCTTATTTATGTTTAAAACAACGTCTAATAAGTCATTAAGAGGATCTTATCCAAATGTTGATAATAAAGAAGACTTACAAGAAGTATATGAAAATCCGAAAGATGCACTTTGGTGGAATCACGAAGAAACAAATAAATCATAGAAAAGTAAGGACTGAGACAAAATTTTGTCTCAGTCCTTACTTTTTTGTGATTTATATTCAATTAAACAGCTTCTACTTCTAAGTTTACGTCAATATTTCCACGTGTTGCTTTAGAGTATGGGCAGAAATCGTGCGCTGCTTTTAAATATTTTTCTGCGTCTTCTTGAGATACGTTTTTTACTTTTGCGGCAATATCTACTTCTAATTTAGGACTTTCAGCATTTTCGTCATCTACTAAACGAACAGTTAACGTAACTTCTGGTTCAGCATCACGAACTTTGTTTTGTTTTAAAATTAAATCAAAAGCACCGTTGAAGCATGAAGCGTAACCTGCTGCGAAAAGTTGTTCTGGATTAGTGGCATTACCATCTGCTTGTTGTGGTGGTAATACATCTACATCGATTGCTTTATCGTCAGTGTAAACATGACCTTTACGTCCACCTGTGTTTGTAGCTTTTGTTTCATAATGAGTTGCCATAAAAAAATACCTCCTTTAAAGTATATTATCTGTTTACCCGTATATTATTTTTTAAATCATTTATAAATTATAAATTTTCATATATAAATTGTCGGAAATATGAAATAATATACATTATCAAAATAAGAGAGGTCACAACATGAAAGCAATCTTAATAGGTGTCTTGGCAGCTTTATTTTTTGCAGTTACATTTGTCGTTAATCATATGATGGCTAATGATGGTGGAAGTTGGTATTTTAGTTCCTCTTTACGTTTTATTTTTATGCTGCCATTTTTATATTTGTTTGTACTCATTAAGGGAAGAACAAAATTTGTTTTAAAGCATATTCAACAAGAGAAGAAGGCTTGGTTCATATGGAGTGCAGTAGGTTTTGTATTATTTTATGTACCTATAACCTTTTCAGCAGAGTATAGCCCGGGGTGGTTGATTTCAGGTACTTGGCAAATAACAATTATTTGTGGCATGATATTGGCGCCATTATTTGTAGAGACAGTTGTGATAAATGGTAAAGAAACAATCGTTAGACATAAAATCCCATGGCGATCATTATTGATTTCAAGCATTATGTTTATCGGTATTATCATTATCCAAATTCCTCAAGCAAGTCAGATTAAATTGAACTTATTTTTATTAGGTTTCTTACCGATTTTAATTGCAGCATTTAGTTACCCATTGGGAAATAGAAAAATGATGCAAGTTGTGAATGGTGAACTCGGTACAATTGAACGTGTATTTGGCATGACTTTAGTCACATTGCCTATTTGGATTGTTATATTTGTTGTTGGCGTACTTAAAGAAGGATTACCTTCTTCTAGTCAGGTCGTACAAGCATTTATCGTCGCACTATTTTCAGGCATTATCGCAACAATTCTATTTTTCTATGCTACAAATATTGTAAAAGATAACCAGGAACAATTAGCAGCAGTCGAAGCAACGCAATCATTAGAAGTTGTATTTGCTATTATTGGTGAAATGATACTACTAGGCTTACCGTTACCAAATGGTTTAAGTATGATAGGTATAGCGCTCATAATAATAGGTATGTGTATATATAGTTTTATCGATCATATTTCTTTTGGGAAATTTTTCAAAAAAATATGACGTGAGGCGTTTAAAAGTCCTCTTACAGGGTAAAATATAAAAGAATGGTCAATCATTCAATAAAGTTTAATGAAGGGTGATATAAAATGGCAGACGAAAGCAAATTCGAACAAGCAAAAGGTAACATTAAAGAAACAGTTGGTAATGCAACAGATAACAAAGACCTAGAAACTGAAGGTAAAAAAGATAAAGCTTCAGGTAAAGCTAAAGAAGCAGTAGAAAATGTTAAAGATAAAGCGAACGAAGTAATCGATAAATTTAAGAAATAATACATTTTCTAATTTATTTAAAGCATAAGAAAAGCCATTAGACACGTTGACTGTCTAATGGCTTTTTATTTACTTTACATCGTCTTTATCGATTTCCCATTTCATTTTGTAACGTTTATCAGATGAACGTAATTGTAATTGTACGTCATATTGATCCGCTTCAGGAACATCGTAGTATACATAACCAGTATCAGATTCTCCAGGTTTTAGACTGAATGAGAATCCGTCATTTTTGTCATTCATACCATAGTATTTTGAAACTCTGCTTCCATCAGCAGTAACACCGAAGTTAGCATCTCCAACGATTAAGCTAGAGTTATTAATATTTTCAAGTTTGTAGTTAACTTTTAATATTTTATCTTTTAAAGGTTTAGTTCCGTCAGATGGTGGAGTAACAAATTCAGCTCTTTCAACTGTAATCTTTGTACCGATTGCACTAATCCCGTTACCAACTGATGTTTGTCTATCGATAATAGATGAATCGTTATCATCTTCATCTGTCTTTTCTTCTGTTGTAGATTCTTCAGTAGTAGACTCTTCAGTCGTTTCTTCCTCAGTAGACTCCTCAGTTGTTTCTTCTTCTGTTGAGTTCTCTTCAGTAGAATTTTCTTCTGTTTTGTTTGTGAACTCATCGATTTGGTCTTTAATTGGACCAGCAGCACATGCACCTAAAATAACAGCTAAAATAATGAATATAACTAAACATCCACCACAGCCGAATAACCAAGGTTTCATACTAGAGCCATTGCCGTCTCCCGATTGTTGTTGCTGATTGTTACCATTTGTTTCGTTAAATGGATTATTTTGTTGTTCTGAGGTGTTCTGATTAAAAGGATTCTGATCTGATTGATTAGAATTAGCCATAATATTTCCCCCTTATTCATTACTTTATTTTAATAAAAAATTATTGTTTTAACTTAATCGAAATTCTTGTATGAAAGTTTTCAACTATTGATAAACAATTGTGTTATTTATTAATTATTTTTAGTTTATAGTAAACTGGGAAATAAATCTAGGCTTATTATTAAATTTATAAAAAATTTATAGTACTTTAATATTTAATGATTTTGTAGAATATGAATGTTTGTAAATTTTATGCAAAAAGGGGTAATATAGTTATAAAGGAGTGATAAATATGTATAAAAATATTTTGTTTGGCATTGATACAGAAATGAAAAATCAAAAGGTTTTAGAACAAATTAATCACCTTGTCGGAGAAGGTTCTGAAGTTACATTACTTAATGTAGTCGCTGATAAAGACCTACAAGCTTCAGTTAGAATGGGTGTTCATTTAGATGAAATACAAGAAAAACGTCAAGAATCGATGAAGCATATCTTAGACTATTTCCATAAACACAACATTCAATATAAAATTGAATTTGCGAAAGGAAATCCTAAAACGGAATTAGTGCATAGAGCAAATAGTGGTGATTTTGATATCGTTGTGTTAAGTAATAGAAAAGCAGAAGACACAGATAAAATGGTATTAGGTAGTGTCAGCCATAAAGTAGCTAAAAGAGCTAAAATTCCTGTATTAATTGTTAAGTAGAAAAAGTATATTGATTTAAGTAATAGATTTCTTGAATCATCATGCATCGTTTCATAGAAAAAAGTCCTCGACTCATGTAAAATGAAAATAGAAGCATATTGGAGGAATGACTATGACTGATGGACAAAAGAAAGCGTTTCCGTATATCGTTGCAACGATTTCATTAGAAACTCAAGATGATATTGAAAAAACAGTGCAAGAACTCAATGCTCACAAAGATTCAATAGATATTGTTGAATTTAGAGCAGATACTTTAAAAAATACTTCAATTGAAAACATTAAGGAAACATTAGAGCAATTTAAAAGTGCATATCATGATGCGCCAATTTTGTTCACTTATCGTTCAGTAGGACAAGGCGGTCATGGTGACTTTGATCATGAAACATATTACAAGATTATGCAAGATATTATATGTAACAAAAAAGCTGAATACGTCGATATTCAACTCGATACGTATGAAGATAATCTTATGAATTGTATTACAAAAGCTCAGCATAATGATGTTAAAATTATTATTTCACATCATGACTTTAAGTCGACGCCAGAAGTTGAAGAAATGTTTGTCACATATGAGAAAATGGCAGAGTTAGGTGCGAATATTGGCAAGTTAGCCGTGATGCCACAAAATGAACGTCATTTATTATCGATGTTAAATGCTATGAACAGAGCTTATCATAAGTTGGATATTGATGTGATCGGTATCTCGATGGGTGAATTAGGTAAGATGACAAGAATTACTGGTGGTATGTTTGGATCTAAATTTACTTACGGATTTGTTGGTAAAGAAGCAGCACCAGGTCAAATTCATGTTAAAGATATTAAAGAGCAGTTAGCTTTATATCAAAATTAATCACAGTATTAAGCATAATAATGATGAAGCGAGTGTAGAAATCTTTAGGATAATTTTAGATTTCTATCTCGCTTCTTTATTTTATGATACAATTGATAATAATTATCAATGAATTAGGAGTGTAAATAATGGAATTAAAGAAAGCGATTAAAGAAAGAAGAAGCGTCAAAAATTATGATTATGAAATGTATATAGACGAAGAAAAAGTATTTTCTTTAGTTGATTTAGCAACATACGCGCCGAACCATGGTATGAGAGAACCCTGGAGACTTGTGTATATTAATAAAAAACAAGTTCCTGAATTTGCTGAAGAAGTTGCTGAATCGGCATTTGTTAATGATCCAGCTAAACAAGAAAAATATATTAATAAAGTTACTAAAGTAGGTGGCATGTTTGTCATCTTGTCGAAACGAGACTCAAGACAAAAAGAAAACCTTGAAAATCAAATGGCAATCGGCGCATTTGTACAAAACTTAATGTTACTAATGCATGATGAGGGAATGGGCTCATGTTGGAAAACACCTGCATTTATCTTTAATCCATCATTTAGAAAAACAGTCGGCGCTCATGATGATGAAGATGTATGTGGATTTTTATATTTAACTGAAAAAGATTCAAGTGTTAAAGTGATGGAAAGAAAAAATAAATCATTAATTACTGAATGGTAAAAAGAAAACCCACAAATGAGTTCGTGAGCTCAATTGTGGGTTTTAATATGATTATTTTAAGTTCTCAGCTAAGAATGCTTTAACATCTTCTGGTGTTTTTGCATTTGCTGAATGTAAGTGTGCAAGTTTTTCGTTGTTTTTAAATACTAATAAACTTGGAATACCCATTACATCATTTTCAGTTGCTGCTTCAGGAACTTGGTCACGATTAATTTGATACCAATTGTATTGATTGTATTCATCAATAATTGGATCGATCCATTGATTCATTCTAGTGCAATCTGGGCACCAATCTGCGAAGAATTTAACGACAACTGGTTCATCGCTTTGTGTAATTTCTTCAAATTCAGCATATTGACTTATTGTTCTCATATTTATTCTGCTCCTTAGAAATAATGATTATAAGGTAAGTATATCTTATTTCTAATATTTAAAAAAATATTTAACTCATTACTACATGTTCTGTACTAATATTGTTATAATGAAATTAAATAGACATATGGAGGTAAAGACATGATAAAATTTTATCAATATCCTAATTGTACAACTTGTAAAAAAGCAGCCAAGTTCTTAGAAATGAACGGTGCCAGTTTTGAACCGATTGATATTACTCAATTAACACCAACAGCTAAAGAATTAAAAGATATCATTGATGGGACAGACATCAATGTTAATCAATTATTTAATACTCGAGGCGCTAAATATCGCGAATTGGGATTAAAAGATAAAATGGATGATTTATCAGACAACGAAAAGTTTGATTTATTAGCATCTGATGGCATGTTAATTAAAAGACCTTTAGCCGTTTTAGGAAATAAAGTGACACTTGGATTTAAAGAAGACGAATATCGTCAAACTTGGTTATAAAAATAGTTGCTTGAATAATGGCTTTATGTCATGATTATAATTGAATTACATATAGGAGGGGATTACTTTGACAGTGCCTAGTGAGTTAAAATATTCAAAAGAACATGAATGGGTAAAAGTAGATGGAGATATCGTAACAATCGGTATTACTGATTTTGCTCAATCAGAATTAGGGGACATCGTGTTTGTTGAGTTGCCAGAAGAAGGTGACGAATTAACTAGTGGAGATTCATTCGGTAGTGTAGAATCTGTTAAAACAGTTTCTGAACTATATGCACCACTATCTGGTAAAGTCGTTGAAGTAAACGAAGAACTAGAAGACAGCCCTGAGTTTGTTAATGAATCATCATATGATAAAGCTTGGATGGTCAAAGTTGAACTATCTGATAAAGCTCAATTAGATGAATTATTAGATGCAGACGCTTATAGCGAAATGATAGGTGAATAACATAACATTAAACTCCACGATACTGATGTGTCATGGAGTTTTTTTGAAATATTTATCATGAAACTGAACAGTAATACTATCTCATTTGTAGAAGGTGATATTCATGGCGATGATTAAAAAGATTATAATCGTAGAAGGTATTTCTGATAAAAAACGAGTGGAAGAAGTATTAAATGATCATGTTCATATCATTTGTACCCATGGAACGATGGGTGTCGAAAAAATGGATGAGCTACTAGAAGAGATATACGGTTCTCAAGTATATGTCTTAGTAGATCAAGATAAGGAAGGTAAGAAAATTAGAAAATGGTTTAAAGAATATGCCAGTGAAAGCCAGCATATTTATATTGATTCTACATTTTCTGAAGTAGCGCGCTGTCCAAGACAATATTTAGCGAATGTGTTAAACTATCATGGATTTATAGTTAAGAATGATTTTGTATTGAAAGGGAAGTATCGTTACCATGAAACACACAGAAATATTGAACGATATATACAAGCATTTTGATAAAGATATCCATTTATTATTTGGATATACGCCAACATGTGGAACGTGCAAAATATCAGAACGCATGTTAGATATTGCAAACCAAGTGACACAATTACCTATTAATAAGTGTGACTTGAATTTTTACCCAGAATTCTGTAAAGAATTTGAAATCATGTCAGTACCCGTACTTTTTATCATGCATAAAGATCAAGTTATCCATCGGATTTATGCCTTTCAGTCTGTTCCGTATATTGTAGAGAATATTCAAAAAGTTATTGACGATAAAAACTTATCATGATAGTATGAATTTAATTAAATACGTAATAACTCTTATCAAGAGTGGTGGAGGGATGTGCCCTTTGAAGCCCGGCAACCGTCATATAAATATGAAATGGTGCCAATTCACAAAAAGTGTTAACTTTTGGAGATGAGAGAAAGACAATTTTTGACGCCTTTCTCTTATTTTAAAGAGTGAGGCGTTTTTAATTTAGAGATTAGGAGGCAACAGATTTGATCGAATTAAATAAAGTTGTTAAAACTTTCAAAACAAAAAAAGGTAACATAACAGCTGTTGACCATGTTGACTTAAACATAGATAAAGGAAGTATATATGGTGTAATTGGTTTTTCTGGTGCAGGTAAAAGTACGCTTATACGTATGTTTAATGGCCTAGAAACACCAACTGAGGGAGAAGTAATTGTAGACGGTGCGAATATCGGTCAATTATCAAAGCAAGACCTCAGATTAAAAAGACAAAAAGTGAGCATGATTTTCCAACATTTCAACTTACTTTGGTCTAGAACAGTTAAAGATAACATCGCATTTCCATTAGAAATCGCTGGTGTATCTAAAAGTGAGATTGATGAGAGAACAAAAGCACTCATCAAAAGAGTTGGTTTAGAAGGACGCGAAAATGCCTATCCTTCACAACTATCAGGAGGGCAAAAACAAAGAGTAGGTATTGCCCGTGCACTAGCAAATGACCCACATGTCTTATTATGTGACGAAGCAACAAGTGCACTCGATCCGCAAACTACTGATGAAATATTAGATTTATTAGTAGATATTAATAAAGAACTAGATTTAACAATCATACTAATTACACATGAAATGCATGTCATTAGAAAAATTTGTGACCACGTAGCAGTCATGGAGAACGGTAAGTTTGTTGAAGAGGGAGAAGTTATTAACGTATTTAATAACCCTCAAACTTATGTTACACAACGATTCGTTAAAGATGATCTTAAAGCAGATGATTTACAAAGAACTTTACAAGACTTTAAGAAAGAACAACCAAATGGTGAAATTTGGAAATTAAACTTCGTTGGTGGAACAAGTTCTGATCCAGTGTTAGCGAAAATTATAAAAACTTATAATATTGATATTAACGTTATCGAAGGTGACGTTAAATTAACTCAAAATGGTACATTTGGACATATGATCGTTCATTTACCTCAAGGAGATTATTCTAAAGAAGCAATTAAGCAAGAATTGAATAATCTAGGCGTGAAAGTAGAGGTGAACGTTGGTGAATAAATCATTTGGAGATATCATAACAGAAATGGTCACGATGCCTAACGTACGATGGGATGCTGTATGGGAAGCATTGTATGAAACGTTATATATGACGATTATTTCTACATTATTTACTTTAGTATTTGGATTAATCTTAGGAACTTTACTATTTTTAACATCAAGAGGAACATCTAAAAGTTCACGTGTATTCTATTCAATCGTTTCATTTGTTGTGAACCTATTTAGAGCCATTCCATTTATCATTTTAATATTATTATTACTACCTTTTACGGACATCTTACTAGGTACAATTAGTGGACCTAAAGGCGCTTTACCAGCATTGATTATTGGTGCATCACCATTTTATGCACGACTTGTTGAAATCGGCATGAAAGAAATTGATAAAGGTGTTATTGAAGCGGCAGTTTCAATGGGTGCTACTACTTGGACAGTCGTTCGAAAAGTATTAATAAAAGAATCATTACCTGCTTTAGTATCGGGAATCACAGTTACAGCTATTGCTTTAGTTGGATCAACTGCTATAGCCGGTGTAATTGGTGCAGGTGGTTTGGGTAACTTAGCTTACCTAACTGGATTTACACGAAATCAAAATGATGTCATTTTAGTATCAACAATCTTTATTTTAATTATTGTTTTTGTTATTCAATTTATTGGAGATTTAATTGTAAAAAGAATTGATAAACGTTAAGGAGTGTTTTAAATGAAAAAAGTATTTGGGTTATTATTTATTTCGATTTTAACAGTCGTGCTAGTAGCTTGTGGTGGCGGTAGTGGCGACAAGAAAGAAAAGAATGAAACAATTAAAATTGGTGCATCACCAGCACCTCATGCTGAAATTTTAGAAGAAGCTAAACCTCTTCTTAAAAAAGAAGGCTATGACTTAGAAATCAAGACAATCAATGATTACACAACACCTAACAAATTATTAGACAAAGGTGAACTTGATGCAAACTTCTTCCAACATACACCATACTTAAAAACTGAATCAAAAGAAAAAGGATATAAAATTGAAACTGCTGGTAACGTACATTTAGAGCCAATGGCAGTTTACTCTAAAAAATACAAAAAATTATCTGACTTACCGAAAAATGCAACAGTTTATGTATCAAACAATCCATCTGAAGAAGGTAGATTCTTATCATTCTTCGTTAAAGAAGGATTAATCAAAATCAAAGACGGCGTTAAACCAGTTGATGCAACATTTGATGACATCGTAGAAAACAAGAAAAACATTAAATTCAACAATAAACAATCAGCAGAATTTTTACCTAAATCTTATCAAGCAGACGAAGGTGATGCTACAATTATCAACTCTAACTTTGCAATCGAACAAGGCTTAAATCCACTTAAAGATTCAATTGCAGTAGAAGGAAAAGATTCACCATACGCAAACTTAATTGCAGTTCAAAAAGGTCATAAAGATGACAAGCAAATTAAAGCTTTAATGAAAGTCTTACAATCTAAAGAAATTAAAGACTTCATCAACAAGAAATATGACGGAGCTGTAATTCCGGCGAAGTAAGAAATTTAAAAAACATCTAGCCATAAGGTTAGATGTTCTTTGTATTATTACTCATCTTTGGGCATTATGTTTGTGTATGCTTTCATTTATAGATAAAATTTATTTAATTAATTGAAAAGGTGATAAATTATGAAGATTATATTAGTTGGTGCTAATGGTACTATTGGTTCAGCAGTGGCAGAAGAACTTACGTCAAATGGACATGAAGTTGTGAAAGTTGGACGTAACTCAGGTGACTATCAAATGGATATGTCGAATGTAGAAGATATTAAATTAATGTTTGAACAAATTCAAAATGTAGATGCAGTTGTTTCCACTGCAGGTGCAGCGAATTTTGATGATTTATCTGACTTAACACCTGAATCAAATGAAGTTGCTGTTACAAGTAAATTACTTGGACAAATCAACTTAGTACTGATCGGACAACATTATATTAATGATGGTGGAAGTTTCACATTAACAACTGGTGTTATTATGGACGAACCAATCAAAGGTGGCGTTTCATCAGCTATGGCTGGTGGTGGTATTCAAGCATTTGTGAAATCAGCTGCATATGAATTAAAACGTGATTTAAGAATTAATAATGTAAGTCCAAATGTAATTGAAGAAGCACTTGAAGATTATGGTGATTTCTTTAAAGGTTATCAAGCAGTCCCAGCTAAAAAAGCCGCTAAAGCATACTTGAAAAGTGTAGAAGGTATTCATTCCGGACAAACATACCGAGTTTATGAATAATATTTTATAAAAAGCAGTCGTTCTCCCTTGGTAAATGGAGAGTCGATTGCTTTTTGTTTTGATAAGGATGAAAATATGGGGGAAGCTGCACGAAGATTGGTAGATATCGTGCGCAGGGGTACGAAATTAGGGCAAAACGCACGAAGACTGGTAGATATCGTGCGCAAGAGTACGAAATTAGGGCAAAACGCACGAAGATTGGTAGATATCGTGCGCAAGGGTACGATATTAGGGCAAAACGCACGAAGACTGAGAGATATCGTGAGATAATCAAAACTTAAATATATCCGTTAAAGAAATAAATAATCAGCATAAATACCGCAATGGCATACAATATGATACCGACAAATCTGTAATTCCTAACGTTGAATGTAGCGATTGTAATAATAGTAGCAGCAGTTAATAATGTGTTTAAGAGACTACTCAAATTAATAACATTGACTAAATTTAATAAAAGTATAAATGCACATATTGCACTTATAACGAATGCAAATTGTTCATAGCGTTTCATGTAATTTTCCTTTCATAAACTGCATATTTATTTATCATCATTATAGTATATATTGGATAGAAAGGCATTCGGAAGACGTTGAAATAGAATATTTATAAATTGAGAATTAATTGAAATGATTATCATTTGAAAAACATTTCAGAAAAATAGTTTATATGAGCAGTTTCTTCTATATAAATAAAGCGAAAATGTTTATTTGCCCGTGTAACTACGTTATAATATTAAGGGTAAAGATTCACAGCAAACTTTGACGTTACATTAAAATTATTATAAACTAGAAAAGATAATGTAGGGTTATCTTTTTTAAATGTGAATAAATTCTCTGGAGGGAAAAATAATATGGCATCAATATTAGAAATCAAAGATTTACACGTAGAAATCGAAGGTAAGAAAATTCTTAAAGGTGTAGATTTAACTATTAAACAAGGTGAAATCCACGCAATCATGGGACCTAACGGTACTGGTAAATCAACTTTATCATCTGCAATCATGGGCCATCCTAGTTATGAAGTAACACAAGGTGAAGTACTTCTTGATGGTGAAAATGTATTAGAAATGGAAGTTGACGAGCGTGCGCAAGCTGGTTTATTCCTAGCTATGCAATACCCATCAGAAATTTCTGGTGTAACAAATGCTGATTTCTTACGTTCTGCAATTAACGCTAAACGTGAAGAAGGCGATGAAATTAACTTAATGCAATTCATTAAGAAATTAGATAAACAAATGGATCTATTAGAAATGGACCAAGATATGGCTCAAAGATACCTAAATGAAGGTTTCTCTGGCGGTGAGAAGAAACGTAACGAAATTCTTCAATTAATGATGTTAGAACCTAAATTTGCAATTTTAGATGAAATTGACTCAGGTTTAGATATTGACGCATTAAAAGTTGTATCAAAAGGTATTAACAAAATGCGTGGAGAAGACTTTGGTTGTTTAATTATTACTCACTATCAAAGATTATTAAACTATATTACACCTGACTTTGTACACGTTATGATGCAAGGTAGAGTTGTTAAATCAGGTGGCGAAGAATTAGCAAAACGTCTTGAAGCAGAAGGTTACGAGTGGATTAAAGAAGAACTTAACATTAAAGACGAAACAATTAACGCTGAATAATATATGATTATGATAGTCAAGTAGGAGGAGTATAAATGGCAACTGAAACAAAGTTAAATATTAACGTTGAAGACTTAGTTAATTATTCAGCATCTCAAAATGAACCACAATGGATGACTGATTTAAGAAAAGAAAGTTTTCAAAAATTAGATACATTAGAAATGCCTAAACCAGACAAAACAAAAATTGACAGATGGGATTTTGATTCATTCAAAACACATACTGTTACAAGTGAAACATTTGATACTATCGACAATTTACCAGAATCAGTTCGTAAAATTATCGATACTGAAAATGCTACAAACTTAATTGTTCAACATAATAATACACCTGCTTTTACTAAAGTAGATGAAAAATTAGTCGAACAAGGCGTTGTAATTAAAGATTTAAAAACAGCTTTAATTGAAAATAGTGATTTAGTACAAAAATACTTCATGACAGACGCAGTTAAAGTTGATGAACATAGATTAACAGCTTTACACGCAGCATTAGTTAACGGTGGTGTATTTGTATACGTACCTAAAAATGTTGTTGTAGAAAATCCTGTTCAATACGTTGTATTACATGATGATAGCGATGCAAGTTTCTTCAACCATGCGATTATCGTAACTGAAGAAAGTTCAGAATTAACATACGTTGAAAACTATTTATCTACAGTATCTTCAAACGAAGGTCAATTAAACATCGTTTCTGAAGTAATTGCTGGTGCAAACTCAAACATTACTTACGGTACAGTTGATTTCATGGATAAAGGCTTTACTGGTCACATTATCCGTCGTGGTACAGCAGCAGCTGATGCGACAATTGATTGGGCTTTAGGTTTAATGAATGACGGTAGTACAATTAATGACAACACGACTTATTTAATGGGTGACCGTTCAAATTGTAACTTAAAAACAGTCGTAGTTGGTCGTGGAGAACAAAAACAAAACTTCACAACACAAATCATTCAATATGGTAAAGAATCTAATGGTCACATATTGAAACATGGTGTTATGAAAGATAGTTCTTCTTCAATCTTTAATGGTATTGGTTACATCAAACACGGTGGTACTAAAGCAGATGCTCAACAAGAATCTCGTGTTCTTATGTTATCTGAAAAAGCACGTGGAGATGCAAACCCAATCTTATTAATTGATGAAGATGATGTAACAGCAGGACACGCAGCTTCAGTAGGTAGAGTAGATCCAACTCAACTTTATTACTTAATGAGTAGAGGTATTTCTCGTGAAGAAGCAGAACGATTAGTTATTCACGGTTTCCTTGACCCAGTTGTATCTGCATTGCCAATCGAAGACGTTAAACGTCAATTACGTGAAGTTATTGAATTAAAAGTAACAACACAAATATAAAAAAGGCACAGAAAGGTCTGATAATGTGGCCGAATCAACATTTAATGTAGAAAAAATTATAAAAGATTTCCCGATATTAGAACAACAAGTTAACGGTAGTAGACTCGTGTATTTAGATTCATCAGCCACAAGTCAAACACCTACTCAAGTCACTGATAGCATTGTAGATTACTACAACCGTTATAACTCTAATGTTCACCGAGGTGTGCATACACTAGGTACACTTGCTACGGATGCTTATGAAAAAGCACGAGAAACTGTTAGAAGATTTATAAATGCACAATATTTTGAAGAAGTTGTGTTCACAAGAGGAACTACAACAGCAATCAACTTAGTGGCGCATAGTTACGGTGATGCAAATGTTTCTGAAGGTGATGAAATTGTTGTCACACAAATGGAACATCATGCGAATATCGTGCCATGGCAACAGCTTGCTAAAAGAACAGGTGCTAAACTTAAATTTATTCCAATGTCAGAAAGTGGCGAACTTGAAAGAGAGGCAATTGAAAGTACGATTAATGATCGAACTAAAGTTGTCGCAGTCGCTCATGTGTCTAACGTATTAGGTACAATCAATGATGTTAAATATATTGCAGAAGTCGCACATCGTCATAATGCTGTTATTGCAGTAGATGGTGCACAGTCAGCACCACATATGAAAGTGGATGTTCAAGATTTAGATGTAGACTTCTTTAGCTTTAGTGGTCATAAAATGTTAGGCCCTACTGGTATAGGTGTCTTATATGGTAAACGTGATTTATTAGATAAGATGGAACCAATCGAATTTGGTGGAGATATGATTGATTTTGTTGGATTAGAAGATGCAACATGGACAGACTTACCAACGAAATTCGAAGCTGGTACACCACTTATTGCTGAAGCAATTGCTTTATCTGAAGCGATTAAATATATTGATGCTATCGGGTTAGATAACATTCATCAACATGAGTATGATCTTGTGAATTATGCTTACAATGAAATGTCTAAAATTGATGGACTTGAAATATATGGACCTACTCCTGATAAAAGAGCTGGATTAATTACATTTAATGTAGAAGGTGTTCACCCACATGATTTAGCAACAGCATTAGATTCTGAAGGCGTAGCTGTAAGAGCAGGTCACCATTGTGCACAACCATTAATGAAATGGTTAAACCAATCATCAACAGCAAGAGCAAGTTTCTATATTTATAATACTACTGAAGATGTTGACCAACTCATTCAGGCACTAAATGGCGCGAAGGAGTTTTTCTCTTATGAATTTTAACAATTTAGATCAACTATACCGTTCTGTCATTATGGACCACTATAAGAATCCTCGTAATAAAGGCGTTCTTGAAGATGGCTCTCTAACAATAGATATGAACAATCCTACATGTGGAGATCGCATCCGCTTAACATTAGATGTAGAAGATAATGTTATTAAAGATGCTAAGTTTGAAGGTGAAGGTTGCTCTATTTCAATGTCTAGCGCATCTATGATGACTGAAGCGGTTAAAGGTCATACAATCGAAGAAGCATTAGAAATGAGTCAAGAATTCTCAAACATGATGCTTGGTGAATCCTACGATATTACAGAAGAAATGGGAGATATAGAAGCACTATCAGGTGTATCTAAATTCCCAGCAAGAATCAAATGCGCTACGTTAGCATGGAAAGCATTTGAAAAAGGAACAAAAGAGCAAAATAACGCGTAACTTTTGAAAAATGGGCGAACGCTATTATAAAAGAGGAGTGAAGAAAATGGCTAAAAAATCACCAGAAGTTGGAGATTATAAATATGGCTTCCATGATGAAGACGTTTCTATTTTCCGTTCAGGTAGAGGTTTAACAGAAGAAATCGTTAAAAAAATATCTGAAATGAAAGACGAACCACAATGGATGCTTGATTTTCGTTTGAAATCATTAAAACAATTTTACAAAATGCCAATGCCAATGTGGGGTGGCGATTTAACAGAGTTAAACTTTGATGAAATCACATACTACGTTAAACCATCAGAACGTTCAGAGCGTTCATGGGATGAAGTACCAGAAGAAATCAAAAATACTTTCGATAAATTAGGTATTCCTGAAGCAGAACAAAAATATCTTGCAGGTGTATCTGCACAATATGAATCAGAAGTTGTTTACCACAACATGGAACAAGACTTAGAAGAACAAGGTATTATCTTCAAAGATACTGATTCAGCATTACGTGAAAATGAAGAGTTATTCAAAGAATATTTTGCAAGTGTTATTCCAGCTGCAGATAATAAATTCTCAGCATTAAACTCAGCAGTTTGGTCTGGTGGATCATTCATTTACGTACCAAAAGGCGTAAAATTAGAAACACCACTTCAAGCTTACTTCAGAATTAACTCTGAAAACATGGGTCAATTTGAAAGAACATTAATTATTGCTGATGAAGGTTCTTCAGTACACTATGTAGAAGGTTGTACAGCACCTGTTTATACGACTAATTCATTACACTCAGCTGTAGTTGAAATTATCGTTAAGAAAGATGCATACTGCCGTTATACAACAATCCAAAACTGGGCTAACAATGTTTATAACTTAGTTACAAAACGTACTTTCGTATATGAAAATGGTACGATGGAATGGATTGATGGTAACTTAGGATCTAAATTAACAATGAAATACCCATCTTGTTTCTTACTTGAAGAAGGCGCTAGAGGTATGACTTTATCTATCGCACTTGCAGGTAAAGGACAAGTTCAAGATGCTGGTGCAAAAATGATTCATAAAGCACCTAATACGTCATCAACAATTGTTTCTAAATCTATTTCTAAAAATGGTGGTAAAGTTGTTTACCGTGGTCAAGTACACTTCGGACGTAAAGCAACTGGCGCACGTTCAAACATTGAATGTGACACATTAATTATGGATAACGAATCTACATCAGATACAATTCCTTACAATGAAATTATGAACGATAACATTTCATTAGAACATGAAGCGAAAGTTTCTAAAGTATCTGAAGAACAATTATTCTACCTAATGAGCCGTGGTATTTCAGAAGAAGAAGCAACTGAAATGATCGTAATGGGCTTCATCGAACCATTTACAAAAGAATTACCAATGGAATATGCAGTAGAAATGAACCGTCTAATCAAATTCGAAATGGAAGGTTCAATTGGATAAAACCAATTAAACTCTGTAAGACAATATTTATAGAAAAATAACTCCGTATAAGTTCTTATTACTAAGAATTTATACGGTTTTTTTTCTATTTTAAATAATAATCTTCGATTTTGTTCGTGCATGCTTGCCTAGGGTATGGTTCGAGCCTGTAGTCTCTCACGCATACTATTTCCTCGGGCGTCAGTACTTAACAAAATCGAGGGATCTATTTTGAATATAGAAAAATATATACCATCTTATGTGTTTATGGTATTATTTTTACAAATTAAGGAAATAGAAAATAAAGTCTAACAAGGCTATCATAATGAGGTGATCAACGTTGAATAACTTAAAAGAATTTTTTAAAGATATTACAATATTAGAAATTATATGCTTTATACCATTTATGTTTTTGTTTTCTTATTTACCTAATTTAAATATGATATGTATAATTGTTAATATAGTTATAGTCATTTTTTGTTGCTTAGGTGCTTCACATTTATTTTACTTAAGCAAAGATTATAGAAGGAATAAAGCAAACAAGTAAATGGAGGCAGACAGTGTTTAATATTGTACTAGCTATATGTATACTTGTAATTTCTTTAACCATTTCTATATACGTTGCAATTACTAAAAATATAAATATTATTGCTTCTATAGAACATGATAAAGTAAATCCAGAAAATATAGCTAAAATCTCATACATATTTGCTACTTGTTTATTTTTAGGAACAGTATTGATTGTTGCTGGAGATTTAGTTTATGATTTTAATTTTATATTATCAATCATTTCTATTATATTAGGTATTTCAGTTCTCTTATTGTTTTATGTCTTATTTAAGATAATAGAAAAGAAGTGAATTTTGGATTTATAATACTACCATATAAAGAAAGCCCCGTAGAATTTCTACGGGGTTTTTCTATGACTTAATCTATTTTAGATAATGTAACGGATGATGTTCTATTTCTTAAGTCTACTTCGATTTCTTCAAGGCTTCTGCCTCTTGTTTCTGGTAAGTATTTGATGACAAATATCATTGCGAGTATACCGATGACTGCAAAGATTAGAAATACTTGTTCGATTCCCATAACTGATGTTAGTAGTGGGAAGAATTGTGCGACTAATAAACTACCTATTGATAAGGATAATGTTGCGATTCCTGTTGCTGCACCTCTTGCTCTCATTGGGAATAGTTCTGGTAACATGATCCATAAGATTGGTCCCCAAGTGAATGCGAAGAAGACAATGAACAATGTTAAACATGCGACAATGATCCATGCACCGATTGTTGAATGTAATCCGATTGTCCAAACGAGTGTTGCCATAATAAGTAATGAACAAACCATGCCGATATTACCTGTAATGAGTAGTTTTTTACGGTCAATTTTATCCATTATATATATTGCAAATATCGTTACAATTACATTGACTGATCCGATGCCGACTGTTCCAAGAATAGCTGTTGCATCTCCTAAACCTGCTTTACTAAAGATTGTTGGTGCATAGTAAATGATGGCATTAATGCCGATGATTTGTTGGAGTAGTGCAAATATACAGCCAATAACAAGTACGGGTCTTAGCCAAACGGATTTTAAGACTGTCCATGTACTTTCTGATATATGAATAATTTCTTTCATTTCATCAATTTCTTTATCAATTTCTGATTGTTTTCTTGTAATTGCCATAACTTTTCTAGCGGCTTTTTCACTTTTATGTTCAAGTAACCATCTAGGGCTCTCTGGCATAAAGTAAACACCGATCATTAAGATGACAGAAGGGACAACTGCTAATCCAACCATCCATCTCCAAGCCTCCATATCTGCGAAAGCATAGTTAACTAAATATGAAGCGAGAATCCCGATAGTAATCATCAGTTGGTTTAATGAACTTAAAGAACCTCTCGTGTCAGTTGGTGCCATTTCTGATAAATAGACTGGCACGATTGCTGTAGAGCCTCCGACTGCTAATCCGATTATAAATCTACCTATGACTAAGATAACCATTGATTGTGCTAATGATAGAATTAATGCACCGACGATAAAG
>ERZ1023497.173-NODE-173-length-27535-cov-165.222707_pt1 | contig 27535 bp, 19 predicted proteins | sample MGYA00380543_ERZ1023497 | MGnify/ENA primary metagenome ERZ1023497 (study PRJEB33173, sample SAMEA4830384) | metagenome | study: EMG produced TPA metagenomics assembly of the PRJEB25223 data set... | reverse complement strand
AGAAGCTTCAGAAGTGGATCCAGAATTTAATGCAACAGATAAAGCGAAAGAACAAGAAGCTTCAGAAGTGGATCCAGAATTTAATGCAACAGATAAAGCGAAAGAACAAGAAGCTTCAGAAGTGGATCCAGAATTTAATGCAACAGATAAAGCGAAAGAACAAGAAGCTTCAGAAGTGGATCCAGAATTTAATGCAACAGATAAAGTGAAAGAACAAGAAGGTCATGTGGATTATAAAGACGCTAAACAAAACAAAGTGGTAGAAAACAATCAAACGCTATTAAATGAATCTGTCAAAAATGATGAAAATAAAAAAGAGGGAACATCCTTAGATAAATTACCAAATCAAGCTGCAAATCACGATTCTGAACATGATAATAAGGATAATCCTGACAAAGCATTAAATACGTTGAAAGAAAATGCGGTAGCAACGCCGAAGAACCAAACTCAACAAAATGTAGAAAAAGCAAATGAACAACCTAATAAAACCGCGAAACAAGGACAGTATAAAAACCAAGATCCTATCATTTTAGTACATGGGTTCAATGGTTTTACTGATGATATTAACCCAGCAGTATTAGCGCATTATTGGGGTGGAGATAAATTGGATATCCGCCAAGATTTAGAAAGTAATGGTTATGAAGCATACGAGGCGAGTATTGGTGCATTAAGTAGTAACTATGATCGTGCCGTTGAGCTTTATTACTATATCAAGGGCGGTACGGTAGATTATGGTGCAGCCCATGCTGAGAAATACGGTCATGAACGTTATGGTAAAACATATGAAGGTGTATATAAAGATTGGCAACCAGGAAAAAAAGTGCACTTAGTAGCCCATAGTATGGGCGGTCAAACAGTAAGGCAACTTGAAGAATTATTACGTAATGGTAACCCAGCAGAGATAGAATATCAAAAAGAGCATGGCGGTGAAGTTTCCCCACTTTTCCAAGGGAATAACGATAACATGGTGAATTCAATTACTACCATAGGTACGCCGCATAATGGTACACATGCTGCAGATGCATTAGGTAATGAAGCTCTTGTTAGACAATTAGCGTTTGATTACGCTAAATTCAAAGGTAATAAAAACTCAAAAGTGGATTTTGGTTTTGGCCAATGGGGACTTAAACAGAGAGAAGGAGAAACATACGCGCAATATGTACAACGCGTTCAAAATAGTGGATTGTGGAAAACAAAAGATAACGGTTTTTATGATTTGACGAGGGAAGGGGTTGCTAAATTAAATAAAAACACATCGTTAAACCCTAATATTGTCTATAAAACCTATACAGGAGAATCAACAAGACCTACTTTGCTTGGAAATCAAAAATCAGACATTAATATGTTTCTACCATTTACGATAACAGGCAATGTAATTGGTAAAGCTGCAGAAAAAGAATGGCGTGAAAATGACGGATTAGTATCTACTATTTCATCACAACATCCATTTAATCAAGCCTATACGGAAGCAACAAATGAAGTGAAAAAAGGTATATGGCAAGTGACTCCAATTAAACACGGTTGGGACCATGTTGATTTTGTGGGACAAGATTCTACTGATTCCAATCATCCAACTGAAGAGTTGCAACAGTTTTGGCATAATTTAGCAGCAGATTTAGTTCGGAACGAGCAATTTGATGCTTAAATAAAATTAAAATAATGGAGGTAATGGTCATGACAGGAGACTTATTTGATTTATTAGGTTCGTTATTTCGTGTGATTAAAACATTATTTTTCTAAAGATTAATATGACGGTATAACAAGGTTAAACTAATTTTTATAATCAAGAGGGCGAGGCATTGAAATCAATTTGTAATTATTGGTTTATGCCTGGCCCTTTTTGCATTTTGAGTATGGGTTAGTTTAAAGTATACTAACACGTAATGATGAGGTTAGGAGGGATGCAATGATACGCTTTTCAAAAGGTACTTTAGCGTCGCTTGATGAAGCGATTATGGATGATTTCTATTATTGGAAATATGAAGAGCTTGAACAAAAGGCAAAAAAATGGAATGGTCCATATATTGAGGAACCGCAAATAGATAAATTATCATTTATGAAAGAATTAGAGGAAAATCGTTATATCTACCCAAATGTAGAAAGTACTTTAGCGATTATGGTAGAAGGTCATTTTATAGGGACTGTCGGTTCATATTGGATAGATAAAAATACCAACTGGTTAGAAATAGGTATCGTTATTTACGACAGTGATTATTGGGAGAGTAATATTGGCACAGAAGTATTTCAACTATGGATTGATTATTTATTTAAGAAAGATTTTGTTCATAGATTGGGAATCTCGACATGGTCAGGAAATGAAAGAATGATTAAGCTTGCTCAAAAAGTTGGAATGCAAGAGGAAGCTAGAATTAGACAAGCAAGAAGCGTGAATGGTCAATATTTTGATGCTATTAAAATGGGTATACTAAAATTTGAATGGCTTGCAGTGCGAGAATAAATACTACATAGTTTATAAAGTAATGAGCAAAATAAAAACGAGACCGAAACAATTAAATGTCTCGGTCTCAAATAATTTTTAGAAATTATTTACCTGTGAATAAACCAACGATTTTTTTGATGATATCAATGATAAAGCTCATGTAACTCACCTCGCTTTGTTTTGTTAAGTTAAATATAATACAATTGTGTTCAATTTTGTTTGATATTCCCTAAGTTGTGAAAAATCATTCTCCGATGACTAAAAATAAAATAAATAAACAATTGCGCATTCTAAAGTGTCTTTTTGTGAATAAATGCACATGATATAGCAAAAAGTCTTATTACAATGTATTAGTAACACTTTGTAATAAGACTTTTTTGCTTGATATTATAATGGTATTTAGTCAGTAATTGCGCCTTTTGATGCTGAAGAGACAAGTTTAGCATATTTAGCGAGTGTGCCTTTTGTTGCTTTTAGAGGAGGAACTTCCCAATTTTGATAGCGACGTTCAAGTTCTTCTTCGGAAACGTCGAAACTAATTTCAAGTTTCTCTGCATCAATGGTAATTGTGTCATTTTCTTCTAAGAGCGCCATTGGTCCACCGACTTGAGATTCTGGCGCAGCATGACCTATAACTAGTCCATGTGAACCGCCAGAAAATCTACCATCTGTAAGTAATGCTACAGATTCGCCTAACCCTTTTCCTACAAGAATAGAGGATGCAGATAACATTTCAGGCATACCTGGTGCGCCTTTAGGACCTGCATAACGAATAACGACGACATCTCCAGGTTTGATTTCATCATTTAGTATAGCTTTAGTGGCTTTCGCCTCTGAATCGAAGACACGTGCAGGTCCTTTGATATAAGTGACACTAAGGCCAGAGATTTTAGCTACAGCCCCTTCAGGAGCCAGGTTACCTTTTAAAATAACAAGGGGCCCAGTTGCATGTTTAGGTTCTTCGAAATTTATGATTTCTTTATTATCAGTTAGGTCTGTTTGATCAGCTAAATTTTCAGCTACTGTATGACCAGTTACAGTTAAGCAATCGCCGTGAATTAATCCTTTGTCATGAAGTAGCTTCATAACAGCGGGGATACCACCTACTTCGTCAAGGTGTGCCATTACATACTTACCACTTGGTCTCAGATCAGCAATATGAGGCACGCGTTTACGGATTCTCTCAAAATCATCTAGTGTTAAATCCACTTCGATTGTATGTGCGATGGCAAGTAGATGTAAAATAGCATTTGTTGAACCCCCTAACGCCATTACAACGGTAATTGCATTTTCGAAAGCCTCTTTAGTCATGATATCTTTTGGATAAATACCTTTTTCTAATAATTCATAAACTGCTTTTCCGGCTGCTCTACTATCTTTTGCTTTATTCGTAGAAACAGCAGGATGTGAGGCACTACCTGGTAAACTCATACCCATTGCTTCAATTGCTGATGACATTGTGTTAGCAGTAAACATACCACCACAAGAACCAGCGCCAGGACATGCAGAACATTCTACTTTATGTAAAGCCTCTTTATCAATTTCTCCATTATTATATTGTCCGACACCTTCAAATGCAGATACGGCGTCTAAATCTTTGCCATCTAATTTTCCGGGTAAAATCGTTCCACCGTAAACGAATACGGCAGGTAAATTTAAGCGAGCGATTCCAATCATACAACCAGGCATGTTTTTATCGCAGCCGCCTATAGCTACAACGCCATCAAGGTTTTCAGCACTAACAACAGTTTCTATTGAATCTGCAATGATTTCACGACTTGGTAATGAAAAACGCATACCGTCTGTCCCCATAGAGATACCGTCTGAAACTGTAATTGTATTGAAAATTAACGGAGAACCACCTGCTTCACTGATGCCTTGTTTAGATGCACGTGCTAGACCATCAATGTGCATGTTACATGGCGTAACTTCGCTCCAAGTACTTGCGACCCCAATCATAGGTTTTTGGAAATCTTCATCTTCAAAACCGAGTGCGCGTAAATAAGCACGGTTAGGTGTTCTACTGACACCTTCACTAATTACTTTACTTCGTATACGTAAATCTTGTTGATTTGTTTGTTGTTCTTGATCTTTAGCCAAGTGATAACCCCCTAGATATATTATTTTATAATGTTAGAAAAATCAGAATTTTTAATAGTTAATCATACGTCTTTTACTAAAAAACTAAAAAACGAATAAAGTTATGTTGGTTTCTGATGTTATTTAAAAAGTATCGAAAGTACACATTATCTGTATATCGGATTAATGTCAAACTTATCATAATCTATATATATTGTCATACCCTGTATTTAATATTGTAAAAATCAGGAACTAAGCCATTTTTTGAAAATCCAAAAAATTGTTTGAAATAATGTTCTTAGATTAAAATATATGTGTATTGTAGGATAGTATAAGTTGAGGGGGAATTAAAATGACAGATTTTAGTCAATTAGAGAATTATTTAGAAATTGATACAGAAAAATATAATCGAATTGATTTATTATCATTAAATCATTATATTCATCAATATGTTTCGCATGTGCCTTTTGAAAATATAAATGTCCAAAATAAGCAACCGATTGCACTTAATGATGCGTCTATGCTCTACAAAATCCTCCAAGAACATCGAGGTGGTTTTTGTTATGAACAAAATCGCTTTTTCAAAAATTATTTAGTTGGAAAAGGATTTAATGTAGATATGATATCTGCGACAATTAATACAGGAAATGGTTGGGCGATGGCAGGTTCTCATATGGCGCTCAAGGTAAGGGTAAATCAACAAGACTATTTAGTTGATGTTGGATATGCGGATGTACCTAAAGAGGCAATGCCTTTATCGAATCGACAAGAAGTCGTTACTGATATCAATGGTTATTTCAGAGCTTCCTATATAGATACACAAACGATTGAAATGTGTAAGTATAAAGATAATGGATGGCAAATACAATATCAAGCGACGGATGCACCTAAAAATATTTCAGATTTTGAAGAGGGGATAACGTATAATCAACACAACCCTAGTTCTATATTTGTGAAAAAATTAATAGTAAGTAAAGCAACCAATCATGGCCGTATAACATTGTCTAATTCCCATTTAACTATTACAAACTATGGTGAAAAAGTAAAGAAACCTGTGACAAGTGATAATTATTTAGCGATATTAGATAACTATTTTGGTATTGATAATGTAAATATATTAACGTTTGAACGGTCATAAATAAGTTGTATATTACAGGTTTTATATTTTTACGTTCTCTTTTGTAATCATAATGTCATATAAATAATATACTAATGTACATTTTTACAATGTATAATAAAGGAGTGAGTATAGACACGAAGTGTAATAGATATATATAGTAGGAGGTTTACATAAGTGCGTAAAAAAATTATTGCTACTGTAATAGGCACAAGCGCCTTAGCAGCAGTTTCATCAACTAACGCAGATGCCGCTACAACTTATAAAGTTAAGAGTGGCGACTCATTATGGTCAATAGCGAATAAATTCAATACTTCAGTGGACAAATTGAAGTCATTGAATAATTTAAGTTCAAATGTTATCTTTCCAAACCAATCATTGAAGGTGTCAGGGACATCAAGTTCGAACACGACTTCAAACACATCAACTGGAACGACGTACACAGTTAAATCAGGTGATACATTATCAGGTATAGCTGCGAGATATGGAACGACTTATCAAAAAATCATGAGTTTAAATGGTTTATCGAATTTTAATATTTACCCTGGTCAAAAATTGAAAGTATCAGGCACTGCATCAACTGGTAGTTCGAATACTTCAGGAAATACAAGTAGTGGAAGTACAACAACTTATACAGTTAAGAGTGGTGACTCATTATCAGCGATTGCTGCAAGATATGGCACTACATATCAAAAAATTATGAGTCTAAATGGTCTAACAAACTTTAATATTTATCCTGGTCAAAAATTGAAAGTATCAGGCACTGCATCAACTGGAGGTTCTGGTTCAACAGGATCTACAGGAACATCGGGATATTACTCACCTATATTCAACCATACTAATCTATATGATTGGGGACAATGTACTTGGCATGTATTTAATAAACGTGCACAAATTGGTAAAGGTATCAGTACTTATTGGTGGAATGCTAATAGTTGGGACACTGGTGCTGCAGCTGATGGTTATACTGTGGATTATAATGCTACAGTGGGTTCTATTTTACAATCAGATTTAGGTTATTACGGGCATGTTGCTTTTGTAGAATCAGTAAATTCGAATGGTAGTATTACTGTATCTGAAATGAATTATTCTGCTGCACCTGGTACAGTGACTTATAGAACAATCCCAGCATCACAAGTTAAATCGTATAAATATATTCACTAAATAAATATAGCAAAAAGCTCGTATTACAGTATGAAACGTGTAACTGTAATACGAGCTTTTTATATGAGTTTTTAACATCAATTAGAATGGTGTACGACTTGTGACATTGAAGTTATGTTATTTTAACAGAAACCGTACTATGTTATGATGCGTTCTCTTTGCGTAAAGATTTAACACGTTTCGCTGTTGTGAATAGCGTACTTGCAAGTGTGAAAGTTGAAAATATTTTTGCGAATTTTCGCGGTGATTTTAAAGCGGTATAAAAGTCTAGCACTGCTCCCACGCTTGTAATTGCCATGCTAGCATATATTAGTTTTTTGTTTTTTGATTGATAGGCATACCAATTGAAACCTTCTACTGCAATGCCTACAAAATTAACTGTATTTGAAATGCGATTGATTTTTGTTTTCTTAGCCATTCTATTAAACCCTCCATTTTAAAATGTATATCTTGTTTTAATATTATAACACTTTATAAACTTACAATTGATATATAAGTGTCTAATGTTGCTTAAAACATAAGGTGTATACAATATTGAAATATGATAACATAAGCGATGTTCATATAAAAATAGTACGATTATATAGGGGATGGAGTGGTGCAAAGTGATTAAATGTGTTTGTTTAGTAGTGGAATATAATGAGTATTTATTACTCGTTCAAGCTAGGAATAGAGAAAAGTATTATTTCCCTGGCGGTAAGATAGATGCGAATGAATCATATAAAGAAGCACTAAAAAGAGAAGTGCAAGAAGAATTACAAATTGATTTACCAGAATCATCTTTTGTTTATCTTCAAACAGTCGTTGGAGAAGCGTATCCTCAGAAAAACACACAAACAGAACTGAATTGCTATCGTACTACGATGAATATAAATTGGGATGCGATTGAACCTGATCAGGAAATTACAGATATGCAATGGATACATAAATCAGAACGTCATAAAATAGCACCAGCAGTTTTAACGTGGATTGATGCACAATCAGAACATTGCGAAACTATTAATATTGTACCTTATGAAGAGGCGCTTATTTCAGAAATAAAACAGTTCAATATTTCAGCAGAAGATAGAAAGTTTACAAAAACCCCCGAAGAAAATATTAAGCTTGCTACTAATGATGAAGAACGCCATCCAACATTAGTATATAATGCGAGGTCGGAATGCGTTGGTTTCTTTACATTGCATGAAGGGGATGGCGTTGCACCTTATTCAAACAATAAAAACGCGATATTTTTCAGATCATTTAGCATTGATTCGAATTATCGAGGTCATGGTTATGGTAAACAAGTCATTCAATCGTTACCTAACTATTTAAGGCAATATTTTCCTGATGTAGATGAAATCTATTTGACAGTAAATATGGATAATGAAATAGCTCAAAAATTATACCAACAATGTCGCTACCAAAACGTAGGAACCTCAAAATTAGAAGGGCGTCCAGTATATATTTTGAAACAAAATTTATAAAAAGAGAATGAGAGCGTCACATAACTTAACACGCTGTGTTATCTTATGTGACGCATTTTTGCGATCTAATTTGTTAGGGGGTAAGATCTTCTACAAAGGAGTGAGCAGTATGAATATGAATGATACATTATTTTTATTTCTTTGTACGTTATTAGTATGGTTAATGACCCCAGGATTGAGTTTATTTTATGGAGGTTTAGTGCAGTCCAAAAACGTTTTGAACACAGTGATGCAAAGTATGTCTGCTATTGTAGTTGTTACATTTGCTTGGGTAATACTTGGTTTTAGTTTGAGTTTCGGTTCAGGAAATACAATCTTAGGTGATTTTACATATTTGGGATTACAACATGTTGGATTTGATACGCAAACGGAAATATCACCACACGTACCTCTAGGGTTATTTATGCTATTCCAAATGATGTTTTGTACAATTGCTGTTTCGATATTATCTGGTTCAATTGCAGAAAAAATGAAGTTTATACCTTATCTTATTTTTGTGTTTTTATGGGTGATTTTAGTATATAGCCCTGTAGCGCATTGGGTGTGGGGCGGCGGTTGGATTGATCAACTTGGTGCGATAGATTATGCCGGTGGGACAGTAGTACATATCACTTCCGGTGTTTCGGGACTCGTGTTAGCAGTGATGATAGGCGCAGGCAAAAATTTTGATAAACGACCACCGCATAACCTTATTATTTCATTAATAGGTGGCATATTCGTATGGATTGGTTGGTATGGGTTTAATGTAGGGAGTGCGTTAACATTTGATCATATCGCAATGACATCATTTATTAATACTGTGTTAGCAGCGAGCGCAGGCTCATTAGGTTGGTCGATTATAGAATATTGGATGAAAAAGACGACAAGCTTAATCGGTATGTTGTCTGGAATGCTAGCAGGTTTAGTAGCAATCACACCTGCAGCAGGGTTTGTTGATTATACAAGTGCTATATTAATTGCGTTAATAGGTGGCGTATGTTGTTATTTTGCGATTAATTATATCAAAGTGAAATTAAAATATAATGATGCCTTAGATGCATTTGGAATCCATGGTATCGGTGGTGTTATCGGCGCGATATTAACGGGTGTATTCCAATCACAAAAAGTTAATGACGGCATTTCGAATGGTTTGCTATTTGGCGGTAATATACAGGCGGTAATGGTTCAAATATTGGCAGTAGTCGTAACGATTATATTTAGTGGATTAGTTACATATATTATTGCAAAAGTAATTGGTCTATTTAGCGAGATTGCTGCGGATAAAGTTGAAGAAGAACAAGGTCTAGACTATGTAGTTCATGGGGAAAATGCATATTTCAGTGGCGAATTGAATAAATTGAATAGACGTTCTTAAGGTCGAATGTTTACGGTTTACGAATAAGGTCTGATGTGAGATGTAAGGTGCAAATTGGAAGGTCGAATATATTAAAGACCTATCGAGATATAGACATAAATACATGTTCTAATCTCGATAGGTTCAAGTTAAATTGATTGGTTATTTTGTGCTTCGGATGACTTTTGCTTTTTAATTAAGATGGAGGTTAACCATGCCGTAATTGGAATGCTAATGGCTACAGCAATTCCACCTAAAAGAATTGAAATAAATTCTTGAGCAAAAATTTTCGAATTAATTATGTGGCCAAATGAATAATTAAGTTTGAAGAACCAGAAAAATAATGTCAGTTGACCACCAAAATAAGCTAAGTAAATGGTGTTTGCTGAAGTTGCTAATATTTCTCTGCCAACGCGCATGCCAGAATGGAATAGTTCTTTCTGCGTTAATTCGGGATTTGTTTCATTTAATTCGCACATTGGAGAACTTATCGTAATCGCTAAATCAATCACGGCTGCAATGACGGCCAACACAATTGTAAAGACCATGAATTTGACCATGTCGATACCGATATTCATTGAAAAAATATAAGTCTCGTCTTGTTCTTCTGTCGTAAAGCCTTGTAAATCACCGATTGAAACAGAAAAATAAATTGCCAAGATTAATATTACTGTAGTTAAAATTGTCGCATAAAATGCAGCTTTAGTTTTAGTGTTATAACTATTCAACATAAATAAGTTACATGCTGCGATAATAATACAAAATATAAGCGTGACTAGGTAAATCGGTGCACCAAATATAATGATGACAATTGCGATTAATAGGATGACAAAGTTCAAGAACAGTGTCATATAAGAGATGAGTCCTTTTTTACCCCCGAATATAAGCATTAATACTAGCAATATTAGACCTAAAATTGTTATAGCACTCATTGGTTAGCACCTCTCATTTTAAACCATAGTTGCATCAATAAAATTGTAATTGGAATTGTTAATACGATGCCAATACCTCCTGTGATTGCCCGGGAAATTTCAAGTGACCAATTCATAGAAATAGTATATGTAATGGTGTTTGCATTTTTTAAGTATATGAGTAGCATGGGTAAGCTACCTGATAAATACGAAAAGAGTAAGATATTTGTCATAGTGCCCATGATATCTTGTCCAATATTGCGTCCAGCTAATGCCCAACGCGTCATACTGATGTCTGGCGTACGCCGTAAAATTTCCGCCATACCACTTGCGATAGTTATCGCGACATCCATTACAGCACCTAAGGTACCAATTAATACAGAAGCGAGAAATACTTCTTTAGGTGGTAACGTTAAAAAGCTCATAGTTTCAAACTTTATCCCTGAACCGTCAGTAAAATGTATCACTAATTGTGTAATGCCGACACAGATGAATGTACCGAGTAACGTACTGATAATTGTAATGAGTGTTCGCCATTGCCAACCTGTAACTAAGATTAAAGTTAATATCGTTGAAATGAAAATACCGATACTTATCAAACCGAATAAACTGATGTTAGGGTACTGATTATGAATGTAAATTGCTAAGACAACGACCATTGTATTAATCACTAACGATAAAATTGATTGTAAACCGATTTTTCTTCCTACTAGCAATACAGTTAATAAAAACAAACCTGTAACGGCGACAATTAGGCTATCGCGTTTCTTTTCAGTGATATATGCACTATTCAGTTTATCGTCAATATGTAGCAACACTTTGTCGTTGGTGGAATAAGCTTCACTGTCTGCTTGGGACTCAATGTATTGATTTTGAATGGTAGTCGTTTTACCTTCGTATTTTCCGTTGAGTATTTTGATTGTTAACTGTTCTTTATGTTTCGTATCTTTGTTATGATGTTCATCTGTAATTTGGGATGTAGATTTATTTTCAATATTGGTAATTTGACCTATAGGTATATCGTAAAATTTAGCGTTCACGAAAGTGAAAATAAAAACTCCTAAAAATATGATGCAAAAAGCAAAGATAACCCAATTGAAAGGGCGCTTCAATATTTTTTTAGCTGAATTCAAGCTGACTCAATCCTCTCTATTTTTAGACAATGTGATTATACGCCCCAGTTTTGTTGAATTCAAAGATTTATAGGCTATAGTTTTGAGTCTGCATTAATGATAAGTCGCACTACGGCTTAATAATTGCTCTATAGTTGTCAGCATCAATTGTAAATCGTTTTTACGATTGTCTTGTCGGACGACACTACAAATCGTACGTCTTAGCTCTGTGTGTTCTAGAGAAATATCTACCCATTTTTGTGGGTTTTTATCTAGAAGATGATATGAGGGGGCGATGATGTAACCACGTTCTTTATTAAGTAAATATTGTGCGATCTGAGTATGCGTAACAGTACGTATTGGCGTTTCGACGACCTTTTCCAATGTTTGCCTGATGTTTTGAGGTAAGGCGTAGAGTTCGTAAATCATTTTATTTGAAAATTGGATTAACGGCGGATTAGTTGCCATGGTAATGGGATCATCTTTTGGAACATAGATATGAAAATTTTCTTCGAATAAAGGGTTAATCTTTAATGAAGGGTTTTGCTTAAGGTTATGCGTTAACTCTGTAAAAGCAATATCGATTTGATCGGTGAGTAAAGCATTGAGTATATCATTTTCTTCCATTAGAATGGGTTCAATTACTGAATCACTTTTATTTTCAAAGGCTTGAATTAATAAAGTTAGTACTTGAGAAATATAGCTTTCGACATAACCTATGCGAATGATAAAGTGGTTTGATTCAGATTGGTTATGAAACAAGCGTATAGTTTCGTCGAGTTGATCGATAATCTTAGTCGCTTCTGTAAACAAATGCTTACCTTCATCGGTGAGGTGAATATTGCGTCCTTCTCTTTTAAATAATGTAACTTGTAATTCTTTTTCAAGTTGCGTGATTTGTCGACTGATGGCAGATTGTGCAATGTCTAATTCAAGTGCAGCTTCTGACAAGTGCTCCCTTTTAGCTACTTCTATAAAATATTTTAATTGTTTTATTTCCATAGTTAATAACTCCTATTCCAAATCATTCTAATAATTAGAATGATATCATCTAATTTATATATTGAACAGATTAATCAACTGCTATATAGTTTACTTACTTAATTTAATATTCAGAATTTTCGTAAAAGAGGTGAGGGTCATGCTTGAATATGGTGAAAAAGTAGGCTTATATGATGGCCGCGAAGAACATGATGCATGTGGTATAGGATTTTATGCCAATATGGATAATCAGAGAAATCACGAGATTGTTGAAAAATCATTAGAGATGTTACGTAGGTTAGATCATCGTGGGGGAATTGGTGCTGATGGTATTACTGGCGATGGCGCCGGTATTATGACAGAAGTGCCTTATGAATACTTTGCAACAAAAGTTGACTTTGATTTGCCGGCTGAAGGTAAATATGCGGTTGGCATGTTTTTTACTAATGAGAAGATAGCTGGTTCTCAACATGAAGCGCAATTTAATGCTCACTTTGAAGCAGAAGGCTTAAGTGTCATTGGTTATAGAGATGTTCCTGTAGATACGAATGCAATCGCATCGCATGTAGTTGAAACTATGCCACATATACAACAAGTGTTTGTTGCGTTAAACGATGTATCACACATAGAAAGAACATTATTTTTAGCGCGTAAACAAATTGAAAATTACGCTAATCAACAGCGTTTGAATTTATATTTTACAAGCTTATCTCATAGAACCATTGTGTACAAAGGTTGGTTACGCTCAGATCAAATAAAAGCGTTATACCAAGATTTGAATCATGAGACTTACGTTTCGAAGTTAGGTCTTGTGCATTCACGTTTTAGTACAAATACGTTTCCGAGTTGGAAACGTGCGCATCCTAACAGATTGCTCATGCATAACGGTGAGATTAATACTATAAAAGGTAATGTGAACTGGATGAGAGCAAGACAAAATGATTTAATAGCAACAATATTTGGTGACGATAAAGATAAGGTTAAGGAAATTGTAGATGAAGATGGTAGTGACTCTGCCATTGTAGATAATGCATTAGAATTTTTATCGTTAGCTATGGAACCTGAAAGAGCAGCGATGCTGATGATTCCAGAACCTTGGTTATACAATAAAGCTAATGATGCTAATGTACGCTCTTTTTATGAGTTTTATAGTTATCTGATGGAACCGTGGGATGGTCCTACAATGATTTCTTTTTGTAACGGAGATAAGATTGGTGCGTTAACGGATAGAAATGGTTTAAGACCGGGACGCTATACGATTACGAAAGATAATTATATCGTCTTTTCTTCGGAGGTTGGCGTGGTAGATGTACCAGAAGATAATGTAGCGTTTAAAGGTCAATTAAACCCAGGGAAGTTGTTGCTGGTTGATTTTAAACAAAATAAAGTAATAGAAAATAACGAATTGAAAGCGCGTATCGCAGATGAACATCCATATGAAAGTTGGTTGAACCAATTTAAGGTAGATTTAGGATTGGATAAAGTAGCGTATCAAAATTCTGAATGGAGCGATGAGAGTTTAACACGTTTACAAAAACAGTTCGCTTATACAAAAGAAGAAATAGATAAATACCTGACTGAAATTGTTGAAAATAAGAAAGATCCAATAGGCGCAATGGGGTATGATGTGCCGATTGCGGCTTTAAATGAAAAAGATGAAACATTATTTAATTATTTCAAGCAATTATTTGCGCAAGTTACGAATCCACCTATCGATGCTTACCGTGAAAAAATAGTTACGAGTGAACTATCTTATCTAGGTAGCGAAGGGAATTTATTGAATCCGAATGAAGATGTATTGAACCGTATTCAATTAGCACGACCAGTTTTAACAGAAGCGCAACTAGAAGTCATTGAACAGAGTAGATTTAATGTTACACATTTATCTACGATTTATCAAAATGATTTAGAGGTAGCTTTAGAGAAATTAGGAGATAAAGCGATTCATGCTGTTAAAAAAGGCGAAGAAATCATAGTATTAGATGATCGTGAATTAGTGAATGCTAATGAAGGGTATGCGATGCCGATGCTATTAGCAGTAAGTCATATTCATCAGTTGTTGATTAGAGAAGGGTTACGTATGCGCACGAGTATAGTAGCCTTGTCAGGAGAAACAAGAGAAGTACATCATGTTGCTTGCTTGCTAGGATATGGAGCAAATGCGATTGTACCTTATTTAGCACAACGTACGATTGAGCAGTTAGTGCGAAATCAGCGTTTAGAAGGGGATATTTCTGAAAATGTTCAAACCTATACAGATACATTATCTGAAGGTGTGATAAAAGTTATGGCTAAAATGGGTATTTCAACTGTTCAAAGTTATCAAGGGGCACAAATTTTTGAAGCAGTAGGTTTATCATCTGAAGTTGTTGAAAAATATTTCACAGGTACACAAACTAAACTTTCAGGTATATCCATAGATATGATAGATAAAGAAAATAAAGCAAGACAAACACCTACCAGTAAATATATTGAATCAGGAAGTACATTCCAATGGCGTAAACAAGGTCAACATCATGCCTTTAACCCGACATCTATTCATTTGTTGCAACATGCATGTAGATTAAATGATTATGAAAAATTCAAATCATTTTCACATGAAGTTAATCATAAACGCACTGATCATGTTCGACACTTGATGGAATTTAAAAAGCAACAAGCTATTGATATCAGTGAAGTTGAGCCTGCAAGTGCCATTGTTCAACGTTTTAATACAGGGGCAATGAGTTATGGTTCAATTTCTGAAGAAGCACATCAAACATTAGCTGAAGCGATGAACCAAATGGGTGGTAAAAGTAATAGCGGTGAAGGTGGGGAAAACCCGGAACGCTATATTGTAGATGAAGAAGGCCGTAATCGTTCTAGCGCAATTAAACAAGTTGCATCCGGTCGTTTTGGCGTGACGAGTGATTATTTACAACATGCCAAAGAAATACAAATCAAAGTTGCGCAAGGCGCTAAACCAGGGGAAGGCGGACAATTACCAGGTACTAAAGTGTATCCGTGGATAGCTGAAGTAAGAGGTTCAACGCCAGGTATAGGTTTAATATCACCACCGCCACATCACGATATTTATTCAATAGAAGATTTAGCACAATTAATACATGATTTAAAAAATGCAAATAAAGACGCAAACATTACGGTGAAACTTGTGTCCAAAACAGGCGTAGGTACAATTGCGGCTGGTGTTGCTAAAGCGTATGCAGATAAGATTGTTATTAGTGGATATGACGGAGGTACAGGTGCTTCTCCTAAAACGAGTATTCAACATGCAGGTGTGCCATGGGAAATTGGTCTAGCGGAAACGCATCAAACTCTAATGATGAACGGTTTAAGATCAAGAGTGAAAGTAGAAACCGATGGCAAGTTGCTTACAGGTAAAGATGTTGCTTATGCATGTGCGCTAGGTGCTGAAGAATTTGGTTTTGCTACTGCGCCATTAGTAGTACTCGGATGTATTATGATGCGTGTGTGCCATAAGGATACTTGTCCTGTAGGTATTGCTACACAGAATCAAGATTTGAGAGCCTTGTTTAACGGTAGAGCGGATCATGTAGTTAATTTTATGCATTTTGTTGCTGAAGAATTGCGTGAGATACTAGCTGAACTTGGATTAAAATCTGTAGACGAACTTGTAGGTAGAACTGATTTATTAACACGTAAGAGCAATCTAGCTAACAGTCGTCCTAAAGCAGCATCGATGAATGTTGAAGCTTTGTTGTATCAACACGAAGGTGAAAGATTTAAAAAAGTAGAGCAAAACCACCATCTCGACGAAGGCTTTGATTTAACAGAATTCTATCCAGATGCTAAAGCTGCGATTGAAAATGGTCAATCATTTAGTGGTCAATATCAATTGAAAAACGAACAACGTGATGTAGGTGTTATCACTGGTAGTGCCATTACAAGAGCGCATGGTAAAGACGGGTTGCCTGAAGATTCGATTTATGCTGAAACTGTTGGTCATGCAGGTCAAAGTTTAGGGGCCTATACACCGAGTGGTTTAACGATTCATCATACAGGAGACGCTAATGATTATGTAGGTAAAGGTTTATCTGGTGGTAAAGTGATTGTTAAGGCGCCAAACCAACAACGTGAAGACGAAATTATCGTGGGTAATGTTTGTTTTTATGGTGCTTCTCACGGTAAAGCTTTTATAAGTGGTAAAGCTGGAGAACGTTTCTGTATTAGAAATAGTGGCGTGCAAGTAGTTGTTGAAGGTATTGGTGATCATGGTCTTGAATATATGACTGGTGGTAGAGTTGTTGTGTTAGGTGATGTAGGTAAAAACTTTGGCCAAGGTATGAGTGGCGGTGTGAGTTATATCTTCCCATCTGATATAGAGCAATTTAAATCAGAAAATAAACTGGACAGCTTAGATTTCGATTTCATTACTGTCGAAGAAGAATATGATGTTTTGAAGTCTATGTTAGAAGAACATGTGAAGTATACAAATAGTACGAAGGCGAAAAATATTTTAGCTAACTTTGAACATGTTGCAGATAAAGTCGTTAAAGTAATCCCTAAAGACTATAAACTAATGATGCAAAAAATCGATTTACAAAAGCAAAATGAAACAGAACTTGATCAAGCTTTATTGAATGCTTTTAATGACAAGCGCACATATATAGAATCAGAGCAACAATTGACTGCCGTATATTAATTTTAGAAGGGGGATTTATCATGGGCGAATTCAAAGGATTTATGAATTATGATAAACAAGAATTGCACGAGTTGTCTTTGGTTGATCGTTTGAAGAGTCACGATGCGTTTCAACAAAGATTCACGAAAGACGAAGCAGCACAACAAGGTGCTCGTTGTATGGATTGTGGCACACCATTTTGCCAAACCGGAGAACCATTTGGTAGAGAAACCATTGGTTGTCCTATAGGTAATTATATTCCAGAATGGAACGACCTTGTTTATAGGCAAGATTTCAAAACTGCCTATGAACGGTTGAACGAAACGAATAACTTCCCTGAATTTACAGGGCGTGTTTGTCCAGCGCCTTGTGAACAATCTTGTGTCATGAAGATTAATCGTGAATCAGTAGCTATAAAAGGGATTGAAAGAACTATTATTGATGAAGCTTTTGAAAATGGTTGGGTGAAACCGACAGTACCAGAGCATCGTAAAGACGAATCAGTAGCTATAGTAGGCAGTGGTCCAGCTGGTTTAACTGCTGCAGATGAATTAAATAAATTAGGATACAACGTAACAGTTTACGAGCGTGCGCACGAAGCTGGAGGCTTGTTGATGTATGGTATACCTAATATGAAATTAGATAAAGATGTAGTACGTCGCCGAATAAAAGTGATGGAAGAATCTGGTATACGTTTTGAAACAGATACAGAAATTGGCGTGGATATTAGCAAAGAAACGCTTAACGAGCAATATGATGCAATTATTTTATGTACCGGTTCACAAAACGCAAGAGATTTACCTTTAGAAGGACGCATGGGATTAGGTATTCACTTTGCGATGGATTATTTAACAGAACAAGGTCAATATTTAAACGGTGAAATCGATGAACCATCTATTTCTGCTGAAGGTAAAAATGTGGTCGTAATCGGAGCAGGAGATACAGGGGCAGACTGTGTCGCTACTGCATTGCGTGAAAATTGTAAATCAATCGTGCAATTTAATAAATATACAAAACAACCAGAAGAAATTGAATTTGATGAGAATACGTATTGGCCGTTAGCAATGCCTGTGTTTAAAATGGATTATGCACATAAAGAATATCAATCACGCTTTGGTTTTGAGCCGCGAGCTTATGGTGTGCAAACAATGCGCTATGATGTGGATAGAATTGGTAATGTCAAAGGTGTCTATACACAAATTCTCGAAGAAACTGATGAAGGTATGGTAGTTGTAGATGGTACTGAGCGCCATTGGCCAGCGGATTTAGTACTATTGTCTATAGGCTTTGTAGGTACTGAAACAACAGTGCCACATGCTTTTAATATTCAAACAGAACGCAATAAAATTGTAGCTGATAACAAAGATTTTAGAACAAACCAACCGCACATATTCGCTGCAGGCGATGCTAGAAGAGGGCAAAGTTTAGTTGTATGGGCGATACAAGAGGGGAGAGCGGTAGCAGATTCTGTAGATTCTTATTTAAATGAAAAAACATTAGTGTAACTTTGTAATTTTGATTGACTTTTACAAATGGCTATAATATGATGAGTATTGTGTTTGGAGGAATACCCAAGTCCGGCTGAAGGGATCGGTCTTGAAAACCGACAGGGGCTTAACGGCTCGCGGGGGTTCGAATCCCTCTTCCTCCGCCATTATATTTTTAAAACCAAGACTAATGAATAGATGAGGCAAGGATTCAATTTCGTATTGAATCCTTGCCTTTTTTGATATGTTTTTTAAGACTGCATGATTATATAGGAAGGTATCTAGAAAATTATGCTTATCAGTACTTTACTGGATGAGGAATTTAAAGTTATAAAATTAAAATGGTAACTTTTTCAATGAAAAAGAAATGTGTTTTGATGAAGAATAGACAGTTGATAACTAAGTGAAGCCGTTAAATTGCTAATTCCCACTTTTAGTAATAATGCAGTTTGTTATGGATGTTTGTGCGATGGGATAAAAGTTTTGTGTGGATTTTTATGAAAGCCTTTGCAAAACTTGTCTAGACAAGTTATAATTTCTGTAATGTTAAAAGTATAAGGGAGTGGATCGTCATGGCCGTTAAAAAGAAAGACGTGCAAGATATAGTTGAAGCTGTTGGGGGCAAAGATAATTTGGACACAGCCACACACTGTGTTACACGTTTGAGACTTGTCTTGAAAGATGATGATAAAGTGGACAAAGACCGATTGAGTAATAACGATTTAGTGAAAGGCCAGTTTAAAGCGGATAACCAATATCAAATAGTTATTGGGCCGGGAACGGTAGATGAAGTCTATAAGCAACTGATAGCAGAAACGGGGATTAGTGAATCATCTAAAGATGATGCAAAGGCGGCGGCAGCTAAAAAGGGCAATCCTATTCAAAGATTGATTAAGTTACTTGGGGATATCTTTATACCAATCTTGCCAGCGATTGTAACTGCTGGTTTACTTATGGGGATTAATAATTTACTCACAATGGAAGATTTATTTGGATCGAAGCCACTTGTTGAACAATTTCCACAATTAGGCGATATCTCAAATATTATTAACGTCATTGCTAGTACAGCTTTCATATTCTTGCCAGCATTGATTGGTTGGAGTAGTATGCGTGTGTTCGGAGGAAGTCAAATACTTGGTTTAGTGTTAGGTTTGATTTTAATGAATCCACAGCTTGTTTCGCAGTATGATATTGCAAAAGGTAACATTCCTACGTGGGATATTTTTGGTTTAGAAATTAAGCAACTAAACTATCAAGGACAAGTGTTGCCGATTTTGCTTGCAGCGTATGTTTTAGCTCAAATTGAAAAATTCTTAAATAAACATATTCACGATTCAATTAAAATGTTAGTTGTTGGTCCAATTGCATTACTAATAACAGGATTCTTAGCCTTTATTGTGATTGGTCCTGTAGCATTATGGCTAGGTACTGGTATTACAAATGGTGTGACGTTCGTCTTTGAACATGCTGGTTGGTTAGGTGGTGCTATTTATGGTTTGTTATACGCACCACTTGTTATTACAGGATTACATCATATGTTCTTGGCTGTTGATTTCCAACTTATGGGTAGTGAGCTCGGTGGAACATACTTATGGCCAATTTTGGCGATATCTAATATTTGTCAGGGGTCAGCAGCGTTCGGCGCTTGGTTTGTTTATAGAAGACGTAAAATGGGCAAAGAACAAGGTTTGGCAATGACTTCTGGTGTTTCAGGTTTCTTAGGGGTGACGGAACCGGCATTATTTGGTGTCAATTTACCATTGAAATATCCGTTTGTCGCAGCGATATCAACATCTTGTGTGTTAGGAGCGATCATTGGTGCAACGCGTGTACTTGGTAGTGTTGGTGTCGGTGGTGTTCCTGCTTTCATCTCAATTAAAAGCGAGTATTGGGGTATCTACCTTGTCTGTACCTTCTTGGCAATTGTGGTTCCGGCAATTCTAACAGTATTTTTGTCAAAATTTAGTAAAGATAAAGCGAAAGAAATGGTAGAAGAATAAGCACGCTAAAGCAATACAACTAAACTCGCTAAAACGACTTAGCGGGTTTTTCTTCTTTAAATAATATAAGTAAAGGTGGTAATTCCATGAGTCAAAGTGATTGGAGAAAGTCAGTAGTTTATCAAATATATCCGAAATCATTTAATGACACGACAGGTAACGGTGAAGGTGATTTGAAAGGAATCATTGAAAAATTAGATTATTTACAGTATTTAGGTGTAGACTACATTTGGTTAACACCAGTGTATGAATCTCCAATGAATGATAATGGTTATGACATTAGTGATTATTATAAAATAAATGAGAAGTTCGGCACGATTGAAGATTTAGAAATACTTGTTGCTGAAGCTCATAAACGTGATTTAAAGGTAATGATGGATATTGTTATCAATCATACTTCTACAGAACACGAATGGTTTAAACAAGCGTACGCTGATAACGATAGTGAATATAGAGATTACTATTTCTTTAAAAGGTCATCTGATGCTCAACCACCAACAAATTGGGAATCGAAGTTTGGAGGGAATGCGTGGAAATACGATGAAAAGACAGATGCATATTATTTACATTTGTTTGATGTAACTCAAGCGGATTTGAACTGGGATAACCCCAAAGTAAGGGGTGCATTATATGATATTATCAATTATTGGATAGACTTCGGTATAGATGGCTTCCGTTTTGATGTTATTAACCTAATTTCAAAAGGGGAATTTAAAAATTCTGAAAAGATTGGTAAAGAATTCTATACAGACGGTCCACATGTACATGAATATTTACATGAAATGAATGAGTGTACTTTTGGAGGTAAAGACTTAATGACTGTGGGTGAAATGTCTTCTACAACAATTGATCATTGTATAAAATATACGTCGCCTGAACGTCAAGAGTTGAATAGCGTGTTCAATTTCCATCATCTCAAAGTGGATTACGTTAATGGCGAAAAGTGGTCAAATGCAAAATTAGACTTTCATAAATTAAAAGATATATTAATGGAATGGCAACTAGGCATTTATGAAGGTGGAGGTTGGAACGCAATTTTTTGGTGTAACCATGATCAACCGCGTGTGGTTTCGCGTTTTGGAAATGATACTAATGAAACTTTACGTAAACAAAGTGCTAAGATGCTGGCAACAGTATTGCATATGATGCAAGGGACACCATATATATATCAGGGGGAAGAAATAGGTATGACGGATCCTGGTTTTGGTAGTATTGACCAGTACAGAGATATAGAATCGTTGAACGCTTATAATAATATGAAGCGAGCTGGTTATGATGAAGATGAAATATTAACAATATTAGGTCAAAAATCTAGAGATAACTCCCGAACACCTGTACAGTGGACAAGCGAGCAAAATGCAGGATTTACAACAGGAACACCTTGGATAGATATTCCTAACAATTTTGAGCAAATCAATGTTGAAGCTGCTATTGAAGATGATCAATCTATTTTACATACTTATAGAGATTTAATTCGTTTGCGTCATGAATACGATATTATAACTTATGGAAGTATTAGACCATTGTACATGGAACACGATGAGTTATTTATATATAAACGACATTATAAAGGTGAAACTTGGTTAGTTGTGGCGAACTTTTCAAAAGAAAGTGTTACTATACCAGAGGACTTAAATGTTGAAGGTCGAGTGATGATGCAACATGGTAATATCTCGGATGGGGTGATAGATGGTTTTGGTGCAATAGTGGTAGCACAATAATTTATAAAAGGGTAGTGAGTGAGCGCATATGACACAAAAAAAGTTTATTACAATATATGAAACTTTACGAGCTGACATCATCGAATCGCGCATATCTTATGGTACACAATTACCGTCAGAATATGAACTGGTAGAAACTTATGATGCGTCACGTGAAACTGTCCGTAAAGCTTTGAATTTATTAGTGAGAGATGGAATGATACAAAAAATTCGTGGTAAAGGTTCGGTTGTAATATATCAAGGGTTAACAGAATTTCCATTCGCAGATTTAACGAGCTTTCGAGAAGTGCAACAAGGATTAGGGCTACAACATGAAACTGAAGTGAAAGTTTTAGAACGAATACATGCAGGAGATGTACCAAGGGTCAAGGAAGCTTTAAATGTTACCCAAAGCACAGTACTATGGCATGTTATTCGTACTAGAAAAATTAATGACAAAGTAAAGATAATTGATGAAGATTATTTAATAGAAGCAATTGTTCCAGGTTTGACCTTGGATATTGTAAAAACGTCTCTATATGCATATGTAGAGAATGTACTAGGGTTAGATATTAGTTATTCAAATAAATCAATAACATTTGAAGTTTTCGGCGAGTTAGAGTATGAGATGTTTGGTGACGTGACGCCGCCTTATACAGCTACTGTACGGGGGATTGTACATCTCAAAGATACTACACAATTCCAATATAATATATCTAGGCATTTAGCTACAGAGTTTAAATTCAAAGATTTCTCAAGACGGCACAAAATATAATGTTTATTTATAAGATGACCTTTTTGTGAATGGTTCTAATAATCTGTTTGTTAAATGAAAAGCTAATGCTTGCATTCAGATAGAAGAATATAGTATGATATATTTTGCCGTGCTAGGTGGGGAGGTAGCGGTTCCCTGTACTCGAAATCCGCTTTACGCGAGACTTAATTCCTTTGCTAAGGGTACGTTTTTGTGAAGTCTGCCCAAAGCACGTAGTGTTTGAAGATTTCGGTCCTATGCAATATGAACCCATGAATCATGTCAGGTCCTGACGGAAGCAGCATTAAGTGGATCATCGTATGTGCCGTAGGGTTGCCGAGGTTTAGCTGTCGACTTTGGTTACGTTTATGATACGTATTCGAAGCGAAGGTGCGCGGTTTTAATTTTAAAAAAACAATAAAATTCAAACATACATATATAATGAGTGACTTCTTTTGATAGCAGTCGCTCTTTTTTTATATTAAAATATAAGCAATGCTTTTAATGTTGTTTTAGTATCCGTACAAATGAAATGTGCTAACTGATGTTATAATGTTTAAAAATAAAACTAAACGTTTTGAGGGGATAGCCATGCAAATATATTTAAGTACTTTAACTGAAAATGATTATGATACAAGTTTAGATGCTATTGAAGCGGCTTTTTCAGATGTGGCAGAATCGAATCACAATGAACAAGAATTAGTGAAAAAATTGAGGAAGGCACCTGAATATAATTATGAACTAGAGGTTGTAGCTAAAAATGATGAAGGTGAAGTCATAGGTCACATCATGTTATCTGAAATTTCGATTGTAAGTGGAGATAACCATTATACCGCTTTAGCGTTAGCGCCATTATCTGTATTAGTAGATTATAGAGGGAAAGGTATAGGAAAAGCGTTGATTCAAGCTGTTGAAGAACGGGCTAAAGCACAAGACTATAGTACGATTATTGTATTGGGAGACCCATCGTATTATGGTAAGTTTGGTTATGAAGAGGCAGAAGATTTTGAGATTTCTAATCCGTTTGATGTGCCATCAAAATGCTTTATGGTTAAATTTTTATGGGATCCATTACTTGAACAACCCAAAGGTGATGTAATTTATTCTGAAGCTTTTAACTAATATTCAAAGTAGAAAATACAATGCTATAATGATTGATGAATGTAATTGGAGGTGCGAAAGTGAATTATCAAGCTTTATATAGAATGTTCCGACCGCAAAGTTTCGATGATGTTGTAGGACAGGAACATGTTACTAAAACGCTGCGCAATGCGATTTCAAAAAGTAAACAATCACATGCTTATATATTTAGCGGACCTAGAGGTACGGGGAAAACAAGTATCGCCAAAGTGTTTGCCAAAGCGATTAATTGTCTTGAACGTACAGATGGAGAACCTTGTAATGAATGTGCAATCTGTAAAGGTATCACTCGTGGTACAAACTCAGACGTTATTGAAATTGATGCAGCTAGTAATAATGGCGTGGATGAAATTAGAAATATTAGAGATAAAGTTAAATATGCACCTAGTGAGTCGAAATTTAAAGTTTATATTATAGATGAAGTTCACATGCTTACGACTGGCGCGTTTAACGCATTGCTTAAAACGTTAGAGGAACCGCCAGCACATGCGATTTTTATATTAGCGACAACAGAACCTCACAAAATTCCGCCTACAATTATCTCGAGAGCACAGAGATTTGATTTTAAAGCAATTAGTCAAAATGAAATCGTAGAGAGATTAAAATTTGTAGCAGAAGAACAACAAATTGATTATGATGAAACGGCATTAGATTTTATAGCGAAAGCTTCTGAAGGTGGTATGCGTGATGCGCTAAGTATTATGGACCAAGCTATTGCTTTTGGTGATGAGCACTTGACCTTAGAAGATGCCTTAAATGTCACGGGTAGTGTAGATGCGAAAGCATTAGATGAATTATTTAGAGAGGTTGTAGAAGGAGATGTAAGAAACGCCTTTGCAACGTACCATAAATTTGTGTCTCAAGGTAAAGAAGTAAATCGTTTGATTAATGATATGATTTATTTTGTTAGAGATACGATTATGAATAAAACTTCTAATGTAGAAACTGAATATGATGCATTAATGCATTTTGAGTTAGATGTACTATATAAAATGATAGATATTATTAACGATACACTTGTATCGATTCGTTTCAGTGTGAATCAAAGCGTGCATTTTGAAGTGTTGTTAGTGAAATTAGCTGAAATGATTAAAGAAACACCTGAACATGTTCAAACAGTTGCTACAACAGGTGTTGCAACAGAGCCTAATAATGATGTGTTGCTACAAAGAATGGAACAACTTGAAAATGAGCTTAAATCAATTAGAGCAAATGGTATAGCAACAAGTACACCACCGCAGCAAACAAAGCGTACTTCTAGCAAAGGTGGACAAGCTAAAAATGCCTTTTCAATGCAACAAATTGCCAAAGTTTTAGATAAAGCGAATAAAGATGATATCAAACAATTGAAAGATCATTGGCAAGAAGTTGTCGATCATGCCAAAAATAATGATATGAAATCTTTAGTTAGCTTGTTACAAAATTCTGAACCGGTTGCGGCTAGTGAGACCCATGTGCTTATCAAGCTTGAAGAAGAGATTCATTGTGAAATTGTTAATAAAGATGATGAAAAACGAGAGAACATTGAAAATGTCGTTTGTAATATTATAGATAAAACAGTTAAAGTAGTTGGGGTGCCAGCAGATCAATGGATGAGAGTGAGAACAGAATATCTTCAAAATAGAAAAACTGGTTCAACAACAGAAGCGGGAAATGACGAACAAACTACAACTCAAACTCCTGAGGAAGTAGATGTTGTTCAAAAAGCAAAAGACTTATTCGGTGAAAGTACTGTAAATGTTATAGATGAAGAGTGATACATGACAATGTTCAAAAAGGCATGTATAATGAGACAAAAGATAAATCACAACAAAGTGATGTAAAAGTTTTAAGGAGGATATAATTATGCGCGGTGGCGGAAATATGCAACAAATGATGAAACAAATGCAAAAAATGCAAAAGAAAATGGGCGAAGAGCAAGAAAAGCTTAAAGAAGAAAAAGTGCAAGGTACAGCTGGTGGCGGTATGGTAACTGTAACTGTATCAGGTCATAAAGAAGTGCTAGATGTAGAAATTAAAGAAGAAGCAGTAGATCCAGATGACATTGAAATGTTACAAGATTTAGTGATTGCTGCTACAAATGAAGCGATGAATAAAGCAGATGAACTTACACAAGAACGTTTAGGTAAGCACACGCAAGGCTTAAACATTCCTGGAATGTGATCGCATGCACTATCCTGAACCAATCTCGAAACTTATTGACAGTTTCATGAAACTGCCAGGCATTGGACCTAAAACGGCTCAACGTCTGGCGTTTCATGTATTAGATATGAAAGAAGACGATGTTGTTCAATTTGCCAAATCACTTGTAGATGTTAAGAGAGAATTAACTTATTGCAGTGTATGTGGGCATATCACGGAACAAGACCCATGTTATATTTGCCAAGATAAGCAAAGAGACCGATCTGTCATCTGTGTAGTAGAAGACGACAAAGATGTTATTGCAATGGAAAAAATGCGTGAATACAAAGGGTTGTATCATGTATTGCATGGCTCTATATCACCTATGGACGGTATTGGACCTGAAGATATTAATATACCTAGCTTGATTGATCGCTTAAAAGACGAAGAAGTTAAAGAATTGATACTAGCGATGAATCCTAATTTAGAGGGAGAATCGACGGCTATGTATATCTCAAGACTAGTGAAACCGATTGGTGTAACAGTAACGAGATTAGCGCAAGGCCTTTCTGTAGGTGGAGATTTAGAGTATGCAGATGAAGTTACATTATCTAAAGCTATAATGGGAAGAACAGAGATGTAGCAATGCATGAAACGCATAGTAAATAGCGTATAAGGCTATTCCTTTTTGGAGTAGCCTTATTTTTATAAATAAAATTAAAAAAATGTAGAATAAAATAAAGTATGACTATAAGAGGGTTTTTGTGGAGACTAGTCCTTTTTTAGCAGTGAAAAACAATGAAAAAGGGACTTTAATCATAAATATTGGATTAAAGTTTGGTTTTTGTTGATGGAAGGAGATTTTTAAAGAGAGTAAGTGTAAATTTTACCGTTGTTAAAAGGTTTTTATGCGTGTATAGTATTTACTTGTCGGACGAAACAAAACGACAAACATACAAACGAAACACAAAAAACAATTTCAAATAAACTTCTTGACTTTCTAAGTCGAAGAGAGTAAAATTGTTTCTTGTGGTTGAAGAAATGAACATTGAAAACTGAATTGCAATATGTCAACGTTAATTCCGAAC
>ERZ1023497.169-NODE-169-length-27942-cov-74.226701_pt1 | contig 27942 bp, 18 predicted proteins | sample MGYA00380543_ERZ1023497 | MGnify/ENA primary metagenome ERZ1023497 (study PRJEB33173, sample SAMEA4830384) | metagenome | study: EMG produced TPA metagenomics assembly of the PRJEB25223 data set... | reverse complement strand
ACTTACCGAACAATGTTGTATTTGAAATATTCTTTACGACATACTTCTTAAAACTGCTCACAACATTATCTAACGTACCATTTGGTTACATTGCTAAATCAATGTATAGAAATGGTAAGATTAGAGAATAATTTCATACAAATCCAATAAAAATCCTACCTACTCCATTACTATGGAAAAGGTAGGATTTTCTTATTGATTGAATACTTTTAAATACTCTACATAACTCGTTAAGTAATGCTCGATATCATCTATTTCGACACGATAACCTTCATGTTTAATAAAGAATGCCTCTAATATGCGTTCTGGATTTTGGAAATACATTGCAATCTCAGGATAAAAATATCCAGTCCTCATATAATCCGCTCTTCTATGAATCGTATCAACCAATAAATCTACGTCAATATATTGTTTAACTAACTCTGTTTGTTCATGTTGTTTCGCACTTTCTACTATATTATATGTAGCCATTAACATGCCTAGTAATAATGGATCTGTAAATTGACGATTTTGTACATTATTCAAATGTTCTCCTAAATTTTGAAAAGCAAATTGATAATGTTTTTCTTCTGGTTCTATTTGAATCAATACTTCTGTACTATAACTTAACCAGTAGTCATGGTGTTTCCAATATGATTTTTGAATAAATTTTTCATAAAGTAATTTGGCAGTATTCAACCATTCTTCATTATGATCCAGTTGATATAATTTTAATAACGCTAAAGCTGCTTGGCCTTCATAATAAATGACTCTAAATGAATCTTTAACTGTTAAATCTGGATAATTCATCACATGAGTTGTTTCACCATTCTCATCTATCATATTTACTAAGCCTTTCGCAACATTTTGAGCTGCTTTTAAATACTTCTTATTCGAACGACCATATTGTATATAACCACATACAGCAAGTATAAATGCAGCGTTCTGACCTAATTTAATTTCATTAATATAGTGCGTATCATCAAATACATATGTTGCACCTTCGTGTTTATATAAATAATGATTGATAATGTAATCTATCGGTTTCTTAGCAATACTTACATTCTTCTTTAAATAAGATAATGATTTAATAAATGAATAAGTTGTTGAACTATGACATAGATTGTTATAAGTATTTATGTTGATATCAAAGTGAGGAAAATAGCCATAATGATACTTACCGTTATCTTGTATAAGGTTCATCAAATAATCTGTATTTGATTGAATCATACGATCAATTTCAACAGAAAGATCATCAACCGGTCTTAATCCTTTTTCAGAGCCTTCATGTTCTAAATTAATCAACTGTCGCCTTCAATAAAGAAACTTTTCGTATAGAATTTAGTAACAACTTTGCCTTCATAATCTTTATGTAAATATAAATTGTAATTCTTCTTATACTTTCTTAAATAATGATTGATATTTTTCTCAGAAAGTATGAATGTACCTATCTTGTTTGTTGGTCTAATAAAGGCATTACTATTTATTTCTTCTGGTAAAAATGCAAGGTTCCAATTGGAATCTAATGTAAAACCATACTCAACATAATTTCTAGTTGTATGAACTAAGGCTTCTTTTAAATCATCAAATTGAATATCTTCCGTAGATGTTACAAGATCAATTTTAATCCATTTAGGTGCTTTACCACTCTTCTTACGATATGTTTCTAAAAATTTAACCACTTGATTAACATTCGATAATTTAAAGCTTTTAACAACGGCTTTAACTTTAGGATAGCCAATACTTATAAATAATCTTTCATAATCAGAATGTTCATTTATAATTTGTTTGATTTGCTGCTTAGCATTCACGCTCTTTCATTCCTTTCAATTTCAATATATGTATATAAATCTTTTTTCAATCTGTATTCAAATATGTATAGACAAATATAAAAATAATCATTTTATTTTAATTAAAATTAAAAATGAAGAGTCTGGAACATTAATGTTCCAGACCCTCATTACTCATTATATTTTATTGTTCTTCTTCTTTTTTACGACGACCGAATAAGAATAATGAGCCAAGTCCTGCGAATAAGCTTCCGAATAAAGTAGCATTTTCAGCAGGTGTTTCACCAGTATCTGGTAATACTTTTGCTTGAGTATTGTTTCCTTTATTCATCATTTTATCTTTAGAACTTTCTGTAGTGTTTGTTGCTTGTGATTGACTAGCTTTATGAACAGTTTGACCATTCATATTAGTTTGACCTTTATTCATAGTCATATCAGTTGCACGAGTAGCTGAATCATCACATTCATCTTCAACTATAACACTAACAATAATTTCCTCAATAGTACCATCAGGATATTTCACAGTAACAGGAATATCAACCATTGTACCAGGTTTAACATCCTTCGGTGGAATCACAGTTAAGTCACCAGTCTTAGGATCAACTGTTACAGTCCAACCACTTGGAACTTTGTCCGAAGGTACTTCGAATTCAGTACCAGGAGGTAACTCCTTATCACCAACTTGTGGGATATGAGTAGACGTACCAGGTTTAACAGGTGTTGAACCATTATCTTTAGAACCATATCCAGGTGTATTGTCTTGAGAATCATTTGGATTCACGACAACTTTAACAGGAACTTCTTCAGAAGAACCATCAGGATATTTCACAGTAACAGGAATATCAACCATTGTACCAGGTTTAACATCCTTCGGTGGAATCACAGTTAAGTCACCAGTCTTAGGATCAACTGTTACAGTCCAACCACTTGGAACTTTGTCCGAAGGTACTTCGAATTCAGTACCAGGAGGTAACTCCTTATCACCAACTTGTGGGATATGAGTAGACGTACCAGGTTTAACAGGTGTTGAACCATTATCTTTAGAACCATATCCAGGTGTATTGTCTTGAGAATCATTTGGATTCACGACAACTTTAACAGGAACTTCTTCAGAAGAACCATCAGGATATTTCACAGTAACAGGAATATCAACCATTGTACCAGGTTTAACATCCTTCGGTGGAATCACAGTTAAGTCACCAGTCTTAGGATCAACTGTTACAGTCCAACCATTTGGAACTTTGTCCGAAGGTACTTCAAACTCAGTACCAGGAGGTAACTCTTTATCACCAGTTTGTGGGATATGAGTAGAAGTACCCGGTTTAACAGGAGTTGAACCGTTATCCTTAGAACCATATCCAGGTGTGTTGTCTTGAGAATCATTACCATCAGTATCACTGTCAGATGGGTTATCTGAGTCGCTGTCTGAAGAGCTGTTGTCATCAGAGTTAGAATCAGATCCATTATCTGAATTAGAGTCAGAATTCACGTTAGAACCGCTATCAGATGAGTTATCAGAGTTGCTATCTGAATCAGAACCTTTATCACTGTCTGAAGAACTGCTGTCATCAGAGTTAGAGTCAGAATCTACGTCAGAATCGCTATCAGAAGTATTATCTGAGTTACTATCTGAATCAGAATCTTTGTCGCTATCTGAAGAGCTGTTGTTATCAGAGTTAGAATCAGAATTCATGTCAGAACCACTGCCAGAAGTATTATCTGAGTCGTTGTCTGAGTCAGAAACTTTATCACTGTCTGAAGAACTATTGTCGTCAGAGTTAGAATCAGAACTCATGTCAGAACCACTGTCAGATGAGTTATCTGAGTTACTATCAGAATTAGAATCTTTGTCGCTGTCTGAAGAACTGTTGTCAACAGAGTTAGAGTCAGAATTCATGTCAGAACCACTGTCAGATGAGTTATCTGAGTTGCTATCTGTGCCAGAATCTTTGTCGCTGTCTGAAGAACTGTTGTCAACAGAGTTAGAGTCAGAATTCATGTCAGAACCACTGTCAGATGAGTTATCTGAGTTGCTATCTGTGCCAGAATCTTTGTCGCTGTCTGAAGAACTGTTGTCAACAGAGTTAGAGTCAGAATTCATGTCAGAACCACTGTCAGAAGTATTATCTGAGCTACTATCTGAATCAGAATCTTTATCGCTGTCTGAAGAACTATTGTCGTCAGAGTTAGAATCAGAACTCATGTCAGAACCACTGTCAGAAGTATTATCTGAGTTGCTATCTGAGCCAGAATCTTTGTCGTTGTCTGAAGAACTGTTGTCGTCAGGGTTAGAGTCAGAACTCATGTCAGAACCACTGTCAGATGTGCTATCTGAGTTACTATCTGAATCAGAATCTTTGTCGTTGTCTGAAGAGCTGTTGTCATCAGAGTTAGAGTCAGAACTCATGTCAGAACCACTGCCAGAAGTATTATCTGAGTTAGAATCAGAGTTCATATCAGAACCACTATCAGATGAGTTATCTGAGTTACTGTCTGAGTTAGAATCTTTGTCGCTGTCTGAAGAACTGTTGTCATCAGAGTTAGAATCAGACCCGTTATCTGAATTAGAATCAGAATTCACATCAGAACCACTATCAGATGAGTTATCTGAATCAGAGTCTTTATCGCTGTCTGAAGAACTGTTGTCATCAGAGTTAGAATCAGAATTCATATCAGAACTACTATCAGATGTGTCATCAGAGTTACTGTCTGAGTTAGAATCTTTGTCGCTGTCTGAAGCACTGTTGTCATCAGAGTTAGAATCATATCCGTTATCTGAATTAGAATCAGAATTCACGTCAGAACCACTATCAGAAGTATTATCTGAGTTACTGTCTGAGTTAGAATCTTTGTCGCCATCTGAAGAGCTATTAGCATCAGAGTTAGAGTCAGAACCGTTATCTGAATTAGAGTCAGAGTTCATATCAGAACCATTGTCAGATGAGCTATCAGAAGTGCTATCTGAGTTATTGTCAGAGTCGGAATCTTTGTCGTTGTCTGAAGAATTATTGTCATCAGAGTTAGAGTCAGAGTTCATATCAGAACCACTGTCAGATGAGTTATCTGAGTTACTGTCTGAGTTAGAATCTTTGTCGCTGTCTGAAGAGCTATTGTCATCAGAGTTAGAGTTAGATCCATTATCTGAATTAGAATCAGAACTTACATCAGAACCACTATCAGATGAGTTATCTGAGTTGTTGTCTGAATCAGAATCTTTATCACTGTCTGAAGAACTGTTGTCATCAGAGTTAGAATCAGAACTTACATCAGAACCACTGTCAGAATTATTATCAGAATTAGAATCAGAATTCACGTCAGAACCACTATCAGAAGTATTATCTGAGTTACTGTCTGAGTTAGAATCTTTGTCGTTGTCTGAAGAGCTATTGTCATCAGAGTTAGAGTTAGATCCATTATCTGAGTTAGAATCAGAACTTACATCAGAACCACTATCAGAAGTGCTATCTGAGTTAGAATTTACATCAGAATTACTATCGTCTGTTTTAACTGTTACAGGGATATCAACAGTTGTACCTGGTTCAGCATCAGCCGGTGGCGTAACCGTCAAAGCACCCGTATTAGGATCAACAGTCGCAGTCCAACCATCTGGCACGCTACCTTCAGGGATTTCAAATGTTGTACCTGTTGGTAAATCTTGATCTCCATTTTGAGGAATCGTTACAGATTCACCTGGTTTCGTAGCCACAGGTTCAGTTGATGTATAATTTGGATTTTTATCATCAGCGTCTGAAGTCGTTTTAGTGCCTCGTTCGATTATTTTATTCTGAACTGGCGTTAAAGTTTCTTCAGAAGTATTTGCGATTCGCGTTTTTTCACCTGTAGTAGGATCTATTTCGTAAATATTATTAATGGATTTAGAACCATTACGTCCTTCTTCAATAATATTTTCAGTACCTACTTTTAAGTTAGGATTATCTCTATATTCTACTTCAAAAGGAATCGTTTCAGTTAACACTTCTTTAGCGCCAACTTCTATTATTTTATCTGTTTTCTCAACTTCATAAATTGTTTCAGATCTAGGGTTTGATAATTCACCTGTATCTGTATTTAGATCATATGAAGTTCTGATTCTTGAAATACCATTTTCTCCTTCTTGAACTGTTGTAGGCTCATCAGAAACTAATTTATTATTATTTGCTTCATAAACCGTATCAAATGGAATTTCAATATCTTCAGTATGTGCAGTGTTTTTAGCAACTATTTTAGTTATTGGTTTTCGAGAATTGGAATTGTATATTATGTTAACTGATCCATCATTACGGTTTGTATACTTTTTAGCTTCACCGTCTTTACCTTCATTAAGAACAGTCTCTTCACCAATTGGTCTTGTCTCATCTACTTCTTTAACATATTTAACTGGTCGTGGAATAATTGCATGTAAATCGACATCATGTCCAATTAATACAAATCTTTGAAGCATACCTATATCAAGATCTTTAATATCTTTACCGTTGTTACTTAGAGGAGTTGTATATCCTTCTTCATGAGTGATTGCTCCTCTTGAAGTGTGTCTATCTGTGATTTTAGCTGAGAAGTCAGTTATGTTTTCCCAAATATTAGATACATTGCTATTTATATCAGAATCATGCTGACCCTTATTACTGAATACGCGATCATTCCATGTTCTTACTTCATGGTTACCAGTCCATTTAAGGAAATTATTTTTAGATGCATCTCCATAAATAAGTGAGTTGTTTCCTGTTGGGTGTGTCTCAGTACCCGCTTGTCCACTAGTTACCAGTCCAGTTCGTTGTAAGTTGAAATATTTAACTGTGCCTTCGATGAAGATACCACGATCTTGACCACCAATATTTGAAAATCCAATAATTTCTGAATGATAATCGTGATTATCCGTTTTTATATCAAATGTTGAATTTTCTTTAAGGATAATTTTGGCTGTTGTTTGGCCAGATGCAACCATAGAAATTACAGGGTTACGGCTTGTACGAGTGCCATCTGGGCCAAGGAGATGGTTAATAGCATCAATTTTGAATACTGCATTTTCTGATACTGTAATGATAGAGTTTGAGTTAAGGCCGATTAAGTTATTATTTCTATTTTGACCATTATTTTTGTATTCAGAAACTGCATTAAACACACTATCGTTTTGAATGTTAAATCTAGAACCACCATGCATATTAACAATATTACCATTACCTTTTTGATGAATATTGATAGTTGTTCTTTTCCCTGTATTTAACATTCCATATTCGCCGTTACTACCGATACCAGTGCCAGTTCCAAAAGCAAAAATGTCTTGTCCTGATAAATCAATTTTATTATCGTTACCTAAGTCGATCGTTACGCCATCTCCACTAGTAGCGAAAATTCTATGTGTATTTTCTTCATCCCATGGATTTTCAGAATTTGTACTTAATTTTATTGTAGCATGATTCCCAACAGTGAAAGATCCGTTTTGATATTGTCTCGCTTTATTCTTACTTGAATCAGCGTAAATTTCAAAAATTCTACCTTTCTTTGCCATTGACATATCAACATTACTGTTGTCAGCAATTCTGATTGTATTTGCACCAATAGTAACGGTATTATTGTATCCTCTTCCACCATTTCCACTTTCAATACGGCTAACAAAATTACCAGAAATATTAACTGTTAATTTATCGTCATTTGTTAATGTACTACCAGTATGTTCTATGTCTCTAAAGTTTAATACTTGATCGTGAGCACCGCTACCATATTGAACAATCCCTGCATTCTGTTTCACAGGACCTGGATTGTTATCATCAGTATGAATATGACCATTATTAAATGTGATATTCCAAGCCGGTTTAGTGCCACTGTTTCCAGGAGTTTCAAAGTAGTTGTCCTGAGTATTTAAAGTGTGAGAATTTAAATTGATAGTCACAGCTCTTGCGGCATTTGCATTTAAAGTTTGGGCATCACGTTTTATGCCACCAATACCTCATTGTGCTTTTGGCATAGTAATATTCGTATCAAATTCGATAGTTCCAACGTTTTTGTCATTCATTGCAGCTAGTAATTGATCGTAATTACTTACGTGCCTTGTTTGATATGCTGCTGCTCTAAATGTATTGCTGTAACTACCTCCAGGCTTTGGTGCTTGTCTTGAAGGTTGTTCTAATGTTGTTGCTTCGACTTTGTCTTTATTTTGATTGTTAACAATGTCTTCAAGTGATTTAGATGACACGCTGTCTGTATCTACATTAGAAATTGTATTTGTAACTGTTGCTTCTACTGTTGGTGTATCTACTGCGGGTGTTTCTTCTACACTTGCTGGTTGTACTGCATCTACAGTATTAACTGCTGGTTCTGCAGTTTCTGTTGTTTCTTCAGTACTAGTTCCTTCTTTAGCTACTTCTGTTGATTCAGCTTTTGATTGTTGTGCTTTTTCAGCAGTTTCAACTTTAGCAGTTTCTGGTGCTACTGTATCAACATGAGTTGCTTCTTCTGTTGATGCTTTTTCTGTAGATGATTTATCTTCTGTTGTTGATTCTTCGTTAGTTGTTGCATCTTGTGATGTTTCTTCAACTGCAGGTGCTTCTGTAGTTGCTTCTTCTTGTGGTTGTTCTGCTGTTGTTTCAGCTGTACCGTTTTCTTTAGCTGCTTCTTCAGTTGATGTTGTTTCTTCGATTGCAGACGCTTCTTCAACTGGATCTGTTGATTTGCCTTCTGCTTTTTCTTCTTGTGCATGTTTTTGAATTACATTTTCAGATGCAAATGCATCGTGAGTTGGTAAGCCTAAAAATATTAGCGTACCGATTAGTATCGAACACGTTCCTACCGTGTACTTACGGATACTAAACTTCTGTAATTTCCGTTGCTTATCCATTAGCAAGCCCCTTTACTATAAAATTTCATAAAAGGCAACTTTACTCATGGCTGAGTTTCCCCCGTTACTATTTTGTCTCTATCTCATTAGTAATGTGTTCAGTATATATTCTATTAATGAATCTCAGATATATGAGTGAAGTGCACACTATTAATATGTGAATGGTCGTGCGAAACTAACTCTCCTTCTATTAAGATTATTCGCACATAAGATATGAACAAAATTATATTTCATTCTGAATTAGTATATAACTTTTAATGTCAATTTCAAATACTATTTATCTATAACTCTATAATTTATATATACTATTTTTACAACTTGTAATATTATGTACAATTTTGATGAAGAATTATTAAGTCGGAAATAAAGATATTATGACCATTTATTGAAGTCTGTTTATCGTTCGTGTAAATTAGATGAGAAGGTAAATAATTTGAAAGAGTTGATTGAAATGCCGCAAATTTATTTTGACGCCGCTTCTAAAGGTAATCCTGGAGAGAGCTGTTGTGCTTGCGTGATTATTACGGATGATGCGAGACATCATTTCGTGTCTTGCCTAGGTGAAATGGATAATCATCGTGCTGAATGGGAAGCTTTAATCTTCTCTATTCAACATGCAATTGAATTAGAAGTTGGTAATGCGTTAATTTATACAGATTCGAAATTAATTGCAGATAGTATTGATAAAGATTATGTTAAAAATGCTACGTTCAAACCCTACTTCGAGCTATTTAAAGAATTAGAACGTCAATTTGATTTAATATTTGTAAAGTGGATTCCACGAGCTCAAAATAAAGAAGCGAACCAATTGGCACAAACTGCCTTAAGAAAACAATTAAAGCATAAATAAAAAGCATATCACGACGGCGCGTGATATGCTTTTTGTGTTTACTTACAAGAAGTTTGTTGTTAAATATTTACTTGATACAAATAATTCATGTTCGTTACAGATTTCGATAGATTGTTCGATTTCATGACGATATGTCATTTGATTAAGTAAATCTTCTGTTTCTAATGGTACATCTGTATGAATTTGCGCAAGTTGTTTCGACATTGCTAAGTCATCTCGATATGTGATGATTTTCTTTTGTTGTCCTGCTGTTAATTCATTAATGTTTTCGAGTACATTTTCAACTGATTGATATTGTTGTATCAGTTTAATCGCTGTTTTCTCACCGATACCTTTAACACCTGGATAACCATCAGTTGTGTCACCCATAAATGCTTTAACATCGACTAACTGATGAGGCTCTAAACCATATTCTTCTCTAAATTTGTGAATATCATATTTATTATAAATATTGAATCCTTTTTTCGTCAGCCATATATCAACATCTGTGTTAATACATTGTAATAAGTCACGGTCACCACTCACGACATATGTTTCATGCCCTTTTTCTTGAGCGCGTTTACTAATTGTTCCTATAACATCATCCGCTTCATAATTCGTAATACCTAAATTCAGTAGACCTAATTTTTCAGCAATTTCTTTCGCACGGTCAAATTGTGGAATCATTTCTTCAGGTGGTGCGACTCTATTTGATTTGTAAGCTTCAAACATATCATTTCTGAAAGTCTTAGATCCCATATCCCAACATACGGCAACGTGTGTCGGTTTAATGTCATTGATTACTGTATATGAATGTCTAATAAATCCTTGTATAGCATTTGTAGGAATACCTTTAGAATCTCTCATAAATTGTTTATGAATGCTCGTTGCATAAAAATGTCTAAATAATAAAGCCATACCATCTATTAATAATATTTTGTTACTCATATTGTGCTCCTTTATATCTCTTTCAAGACGTTTTCAATTTTTTCTATGACATCGTTATCAATATTCACAGATAAGTAATCTTCAATGAGATGAATCGTCTCTTGATTATACTGTTCGATGTACGACTCACCTATTGTATCATAATGTTCCAAATTCTTAGTTAACGCTTCATTAAATGTCACAATTGGACGGTCAATAAGCTTCATTGTATCATTTAAAATCGCATTTTGTGTTTCTTTTATTTTAGATGTCTTAATTAAATCTTTCTTACTCACCGAATTGATCGTTTGTTTCGCAATATCTTGAACTTGAATGTTAATCGGTTCATGATTGATTTCATTTTCAAAGTCATGTTTAAACTTAGAGATTAAAATAGAAGCATCATTTAATTCAACAATTGTTGGTGTTAATAAATCATCAAATGTTCTTGCATAAAAATTCTTTAATCTTTCTACGATAAGCGAGCTTTCTAAACTTAATTTCTGATTTAAATCATCTACATAATATTTCGTACTCATTTGTAGCGATTGTTTAAATTGATCCGTTACAGTTGATGTATTGAAATGTTTTTTGACAATATCATTTAATTGTATATTCAACCTGTCTTTCAAGTAATACAGTTGATCATGAATTTCTTTTTCCAGTTGATGATGTGATTTAATCACAATTTGATTAGTGAAGTTCTGTTTATCTTTATAACTGAGTAAAGTTGATTTTCTCTTTTCAAGCTGTGCTTTATCTTGTCTATACGTATGCACCATTTGTTCTAATTCATTTGTTAGTTGTTTAATTCTAGACTCTACTTGTGACTTGAGCACTTGCTTACTTTCAACTTTAACAAAGTGATCTAACGCTTCCATAAGTCGTTTAAACTGATCATCATGTGATTTCAATGCTTGTTTACTTGAAACTGGATAACACTCAGGTTTAATGTTCAATGCATCTAATGATGATTCTACATAAGATATAACAGCTTGTTTATCTTCTTCAGATTCTGCTAAATCAATGGCGTTAATGACAAATTTCAAACCTTGTGATTGTTGTAAATTATTCATATCACGCATGTAAGTTAAGAACTCACCGTCTTTATCAGTAAAGGCGTGATTATAATAACTAACATAAATAATTAAGTCACTTGATGCAATAATTTGTTCAGTCTCTCTCGTATGTCTTTGGTTATTAGAATTAAGACCTGGTGAATCGATAATAATCTTGTCTTTTAACCATGCTTCTTCAAGTCTTAAATTAATTTTGTGTACAAAGGCAGCATGCGTATCATCAGCTGTTAACTTCTCTAGTTCTTCTATATCGAATGTGACAGATTTGCCTTCTTTTAAGATATCTTTGTAATGGTTAAAGTTTGTCTCGATTGCTTCAAAGAATGCTAGATGATTACTAGATAATGAAGGATGTTGTTTAATTTCTTTATCGTTAATGAATGATTCAATTGTTGAGTACTGTTTATTGGCGAACTCTGTAATATGATTAATCTCTTCTAATAATTGCTCATAAGTCTTAAACGTCACTTCTTGTTCTGTACCGTAGCTAATTTCAGTAATACTTGCTGTCGTTGGATTTGGTGAACTTAACAGCACTGGCTTTTGTAAGATGGCATTAATTAAACTACTCTTACCTGCACTAAATGTTCCGAATACCGCAATCTTTGTGATATTATGCTCTATTCTTTCGACTTGGCTTTCGATATTATGAACTTCACCTTCAAATAACGGTAGTTTTTTTAAATGATTGATTTGATCTTTAAGTTGTTGCAGATTATTTTCTTGATGTTCCGTTTGAACTTCTTTGAATTGTTGTTTCGTTTCTTTCTTATCTTCTAGGTCAAGGTCATTTATATGAATAAAATGTCTATCAATTAACTTATCAATAGATTCATCAAGGTGAATATAATAATGTTGATAATTATTCGTAATGAGTGATGTTTTTAAATTCTTAAATTCAACATATGTTTCATATTCATTTAATTGATTAGTTTCTTCATTCGATTCGTTATGTACTTCACTCGCATTAACGATTTCTTCAATTAATTGATTTGTTTCATTGCGTATTTTTCGATTAATCATTTCTGTAATGCCTTTAGAATAAATTAACACGTAATCATTTGTAATGGACGTTTGTTCTTGGACATGACCACTTAATTCTTCTTTACTAATCGTATATTGTTGGTTGATGATTTTCTCGAATAAGTCCGCATCTTGAATGTATTTGTTTAAGTTCTCTAATGATTTAATCCATACTTTCGTAATTTCATCATGAATTTTGATGTCTAAAGCTTCTTTCACTTGTTCAAGCGTTTCATCTTGAATCATCGCTTTCTTCTTATCTTTATTAAATAGCCCTTTCACTTTATAGTCTTTAGCCGTTGTTTCTAAATATTGACGAATCGTTTCTCGCATTTCATATGGCATCAAATAAGCGTTATCTAAAATTTCTTTGCGCTTTTCTTTTAAATTTGAAGTGAACTGATCTTTATCTTGAATTAATGACTGTTCACTTTGGACGTTGAATTTTTCTTTATAAGCTTGATAATCGTCATCGAATGTTTCTTCAGTAGAATCAATATCAGAAAGAATCGTTTCCATATGTTGATTAATATATTTCAGTTGTTCTTGTTTAATGTAATTCGTTACACGGTCTATAAATACTTGGTGTTCTGTTCGTTGTTGATCAAGCTGATGGATATATTGATTAAATAACTGATTCTCATTGTTAGGCGTATCATATTTCGATACATAAAATATCTTCTCTAAATTCAGTTTCCAATCTGTAACGGCTTTGTTAACACGATTTTTATAAGTTTCAAATGAGATTTCATCTTCATCGTGTTTATCGACTTGGTTTACAACTAATATCACCGGAATATCCAACTTATTTAATGATTTAATAAAATTAAAATTCATATCCGACTGCACATGGTTATAGTCGACTGTATAAAATACATAATTAGATGTCAGCAAATATTGAAAAGCACTTTCTCTATGGTTGTCACTCATTGAATCGACACCAGGCGTATCTTGGAACGTAAAGCCTTTATTGAATTTATCTGATGTAAATTCAATTTCAATAGATTCCACTTCTCTATCTTCAGTGTTAAGCCTTTTAACATCTTCTTGATTATCTACAACTGTATATTGATTGTTGTTTAAATTAACGGAAATGCTGTTTTTATCTGAAGAAATCAGTTGTGCTGTGTTACTTGTCGTTGGAACAGGAGAACTTGGTAATATATTTTGTCCGATAACATTGTTAATTAATGTAGATTTCCCTGCTGAAAAATGTCCGACAAAACTCACTGTATATTGTTCGTTATATATTTTTTTAATCATTTCATTGATTTGTTTAATTAATGGTTGGTTAGATGACTTTTCAATTTCTTTTTTTAATTTATAAAGTAAATCTAATGATGCTTGATTACGATCCATTTTAATTCCCCTTTATTTTTACACAAATAATTTAAATAGTGTGATTTACATCACATTAATTTTTTAATCTCTATTCTATTATAAATAATGAAGAGAATATAAGAAAGGATGAATAAAATGACAGTCCAAAATAATGACCTAAACAAGAAGACTGATGACCACTCTCATGATGATCTGTATTTAAGAGGCACACTGTATTCAGTCTTCACATTGGGAGGCATCTTTGCAGTATTATGGGTAATTTGTTTTATTTTATTTTTAGTAAGAATTTAAGGGGTGAAATCTGTGCATAAATACGAAAAGTTATGGCTAAAAGTCGGCATAAGCTCATTAGTCATTTTCTTAACAATTTTGATGATTACAGGTTTGCATAATGGACACACGCCAGCCGCTTCCGGTAGAGACTATGTTAATCCTGATAAAGTCGATCAAATTGAACCTTTCAACAAACCAGGGCTACACAAAGTTAGCGGTAAAGATTACGACTATGAATTAGTGATTCTTGCTTCAGCTTTTAATTATCAGCCAGGTAAAGTCGAAATTCCTAAAGGTTCAAAAGTAAAAATCATTGCGACAAGTAAAGATACTTTGCATGGATTTAGTTTACCAGGCACAAACGTCAACATGATGTTAGAACCTGGACATATTAGTGAATATTACAAGACATTCAATGAGAAACGCGAATATTTAATCATCTGTAATGAATATTGTGGTATCGGACATGCAGATATGAAGTCGATGATAAAGGTTGTGGATAAAAAATGATAACGCGATTAAATAAGAATGATAGCAGACTTGTGATGGCGCATATGTATGTAGCCATTGGTTGTTTAATCCTCGGTGGACTAGCAGGATTATTACAAACATTTGTAAGATCAGGTTTATTACAATTACCTAAACAAATTTCTTATTATCAAATCTTAACGGTGCATGGTATCGTATTAGCATTGGTACTGACAACTTTCTTTATCTTAGGATTTCAATATTCTGCAGTAGCTAAGACAACTGGACATTTAACGTCTGTACAAAGAAAGTTCGGTTGGATTGGATTTTGGGTAATGATTATTGGAACGCTCATGGCAGCAACAATGGTTCTATTAAACAAAGCCACTGTTTTATATACTTTTTATGCACCATTAAAAGCACATGCTATTTTCTATATTGGTATGGCGCTTGTTGTTGTAGGTAGCTGGATTTCTACAGTTGGACAAATTTTAAAATATGTAGAGTTTAAGAAGAAGAATCCAGTTAAGAAATCTCCCCTACTAAGCTACATGGTAGCTATTAACGGGGTAATGTGGATTGTATGTTCATTGGGTGTTGCTGCGACAGTACTTCTTCAATTAATTCCTTGGTCATTAGGTTTAGTTGAAAGAGTAGACGTAACATTAAGTAGAACATTATTTTGGTATTTTGGTCATGCACTTGTTTATTTCTGGTTGCTACCAGCTTACATGTGTTGGTATGCAATTGTGCTAAAGATTATCGGTGCAAAAGCATTCTCTGACAACTTAGCAAGAATGTCATTTATGCTATTCTTATTCTTCAGTATTCCAGTTGGGATACACCACCAATTAGTTGAACCAGGTATTGATGATACATGGAAATACTTACAAGTTGTATTAACATTTATGGTTGTAATACCTTCAATGATGACAGCATTTAGTTTGTTTGCAACATTTGAAAATTACGGTCGTTCTAAAGGCTATAAAGGATTATTCACATGGTTAAAATCTTTACCATGGAATGACGCAAGATTCGTATTACCATTCTTAGGTATGTTAGCCTTTATCCCAGGTGGCGCAGGTGGATTAGTAAACGCATCTGCACAAATGAACGGATTAATTCACAATACAATTTGGGTAACTGGACACTTCCATTTAACAATCGCGTCAGCGGTCATCATGACATTCTTCGGAATCATGTACTGGTTAATACCTCATTGTACAGGTAGAAAACTAACTAAATTCACAAATAAATTAGTACTTATGCAAGGTTATACTTGGGCAATCGGTATGACAATTATGAGTGGCGCGATGCACTATGTTGGATTAGTAAAAGGTGCACCAAGAAGATCAACATATTCAGAATATGGCGGTGCTAAACAAGCTGCTGAATGGATACCATATCAAGTATTACAAGCAGTCGGGGGAACAATTTTATTTATATCTATAATATTAGTTGTAATAGTGTTTATACATTTAGCCTTCTTATCACCTAAAGGCGAAGAAGAATATCCAGTATCAGAAGCATTAGATGAACAACAACCAGTCATTAAATTTGTTGAGAACTGGAGATTCTTAATCATCGTGACAGTATTGCTTATCTTAATTGCTTATACTGTCCCTATCGGACAGATGTTCACAGATCCAGCACCAGGAGCAAAAGGATTAGGAGAAGGCAAACTTTGGTAATTCTAAATTAATACATTTAACATAGAACCTTCATACAATGATGAATAATTAGGAAGACTGGCAACACATCTTTAGAAGATGCGATGCCAGTCTTTTTTGTTGTGTGGGGGTGAAATAATATATTGATTTAGGTTTATGTTTTGGGATTTAGGTCAGTCTTAATAGAACTTGTGAGTTAAAGTGGAAGTAAACTCACATCTTTGTGAAACTCGTGAGTTAAAGAAACAATAAACTCACATCTACCTCAATTAAATCCTCCCTATCTAATCCGCCCCTTTCAACAAACCAAAAAACCACCTGCTCTGCAGGTGGTTTCCGCTTTTCTACTTACTTTCTACTATTTATTTCGTTTGCCCCAATATTGATAGTACGTACATTCGATATAGCCGTTAAATAGTTTTCTTCTTTTTGTGGCTTTCTTACCTACTAATGGTTCAAATTCTTTATAGCTTGTAAGCATATATAATGATGCTTGTTCGTTTTGTTTCATGATTTCGCCTAAGTGTTTGTACATGGCTTCTACTTCACTTCGTTCACCGATACGTTCCCCATATGGTGGGTTCCCGATTATTGAAACGGGTCCTTCTGGTATTTCTAGATTATGAACATCTTGGACTTTAAATTGTATGATGTCCCCTAACCCAACTTCGGTTGCATTATCTTTCGCGATTTCAACCATTTTAGGATCGATATCACTTGCTATGATGTTGATTTCTTTATCATATAATGCCGCTTCATCTGCTTCTTGTCTGAATTGGTCATACAAGCCTTCTGGTATGATATCCCAATCTTCACTCGCAAACTCACGATTAAATCCTGGTGCAATATTTTGAGCAATGAGTGCTGCTTCTATTGCAAGTGTACCTGAACCACAGAATGGATCTATAAATGGTGTTTCACCGCTCCAGTTTGTTAATCTTACAAGCGCTGCAGCTAATGTTTCTTTCATAGGTGCGTCACCTTGTGCTAAACGGTAACCTCTTTTATGAAGTCCAGAACCTGAAGTGTCGATTGTTAATAAAGCTTCGTCTTTCAGTAATGATACTTCAACTTGGTATTTACTACCCGTTTCATCGATCCAACCTTTAATTTGATACGCATGTTTCAATCTCTCAACTATCGCTTTTTTAACGATTGCTTGACAGTCGGATACGCTGAATAATTTAGATTTAACACTTTTACCTTGAACTGGGAACATACCTTGAGCGCCGATTACATCTTCCCATGGTAATGATTTCGTCTTTTCGAATAATTCATCAAAAGTTGTTGCATGGAAACGTCCTACTACGATTTTGACTCTATCAGCAGTTCTTAACCATAAATTTGATTTAACGATTGCTGTTTCATCACCTACGAAAAGTACGCGACCGTTTTCTACTTTTGTTTCATATCCTAATTCTTGAACTTCTCTAGCAACAATTGATTCTAATCCCATTGGACTAGTAGTGAGTAATTGATACATGCATATACTCCTTTATATTTAAATTATAATTATTTACAAATAAAAAGCTCTCCTACTTGGGAGAGCGACACTAGTAAGTGATAAATCTGTAAGCCATGTTTTGTCCTTTAGTACTGCTAACGTGTACTAGTTACACTCGTACGCCAGTGATAATCATCTGTCTGTATGATTACATACCTTCTTATTCCGTTCATTTCCGTCAAAGAAGTGCTCCTACCAATTTTGGATTGCTCACTCGAGGGGTTTACCGCGTTCCACCTTTTACATTTCTGTAAAAGCTACGTCACTGTGGCACTTTCAAATTACTTTAACCATATTATTACTAACTTAGGTTATTTCGTTGCCGTCAATTAATTGCCCTGGCTTATTGTTTCGCCAAGCACGAACACTACATTCATCTCAGAATGTGTGAGCATGGACTTTCCTCTACTTAACGTAGCGATTATCCGAAATACCACTCAACAAAGAATTATAGCATAAACAGCGTTAAATAACTATCATTTATTCGCCAAATACTGCTTTTTCAAGATTAGATATTCGTTTCAAGATATCTACATTATTAGAATTGTATTGTTGAGAACCTTGTGGTCTGCCTGACGCGACACGGATTCTTAACTGTTCGATTTCTTTTTTAAGTTTAGAATTTTCTTCTGTTAATTTGATGACTTCGTTATTTAATTCAGCCATTTTTTGATAGTCTGAAATAATGTCATCTAAAAAAGCATCTACTTCTTCAGTTTTGAAACCTCTTAAACCTCTTTCAAATTCCTTTTCATAAATATCTTTTGCAGATAGCTTTAATGTTACATCAGCCATTTTTACACCTCATTTAATATGATTCGTTGTCATTATTATAATTAAATTCCATAAAGTCTTGTAAATCCATGAATGTAATAACATTATAAGTATAGTTTGTCTTTTCAGCAAAATCAACTAACTTACTTTTGAAGTATTTAGATGATGCTTCTTGTTCATCATCATAAAATAAAATTGTCTTATCAGTGTTATCAAGTATAAATTCATTAGCTTGCTGAAATTGAAACCCACCTTGATATTCACTTTGATGAATCGCATTAACATAATCCGCTTGTGCGACAATATTTTGGTAAGCTTGTTGGTTTGTTTCATTCCATTTATTATAATGATTTAAAAATGGCGTCAATATCGCAAGTTTCAATTGTGGGTATTTATTTTTCATTTCAATGGTCACTTCAGCTGCCCATAGTTCAAATCCTAATTGTCCTGAAATAATGACCCACTCCATACCTTCTTCTATTTCTTGCTCAATTATTTCTTTAAGATATGCTTTAATAACTTTCACTTCTGGCTGGTCATTTTTAAAAATATTCAGTTCAAACGGTTTGTATCCTGTAAAATATACTGACGTCATGATAAATCACCTATATGCGTATAAATATAATTTAAATCATGTTGTACAGATTTATGCTTTTCAAAGAAGAGCTTCTTACTTGTACGTTTATAATGACATTCTACAGACAACTCTTTGTAGTTACTAATTAAGAGTTGAAATTTCTGTTCATTCATATATTGTAATTTCAATACTGTGTCTTGATGAACAGCAAGCTTATCTAATAGAACATCGACTTGTTCTACAAATGGTACGACATCTTTATAAAAGTCGTATTCATGATCGTCCTTCGCTTGTTGAAAAATATCTAGCATGTCATTTAATTTATTTAAAAGATCTTGTATCATCGCTACACCTACTATTAATGAAGTTTGTATTTTAAATGTGCTCACGATAAAATGATAACATAACTAGAAAAGTTCTAGAATATTTATGTATCATAAAAAACTTTTGTAACTTATAATGAAATAAGGTATAATATTTAGAGTTTTATGATATGAAGCTAGGTGATGAATTTGAATTATCCAAACGGAAAAAAAGTAACAAAAGATACTTCTAAAGTCTCAATCCAAGATGACCCTAAATATAGTAGAATACAATATGGTAAACGGGGTATGAGATTAGAGGAGGAAATTGATAAATCCAATGAATACTTCAGATTAGAAAATATAGCAGTTATTCATAAGAAACCGACACCTATTCAAATCGTTGATGTTGACTACCCTAAAAGACAAAAAGCTGTCATTAAAGAAGCTTATTTTAGAAAGCCTTCAACAACAGATTATAACGGTGTTTATAATGGATACTATATTGATTTTGAAGCTAAGGAAACGAAAAACAAAACAAGTTTCCCTTTAAATAATATCCACGATCACCAAGTATCACATATGGAACAAGTATTAAACCAAAAAGGTATATGTTTTTTGTTGATAAAATTTAGCTATCATGATAGCGTATTTTTATTGCCTTTTAGGAAGTTTATGGTATATTGGGACAGATATAAATCTGGAGGCAAGAAGTCCATCACGCTTAAAGAGATTGAAACTGATGGATACTTAATACCAATCCAATTTAAACCAAGAATTAACTACATAACAATAGTTGATCAATTGATAAAAACAGAAAGTGAGGCGCTCAAATGAGTCAATCAAAAGCTTCTAATAGTAAAAATGGTAAAGAACAACCTAAGAAGAAGAGGAATATCAAAAGGACGATAATTAAGGTGTTCGGTATTCTCGTGCTAGCATTCTTAGCAATGGTAATCATAGGTGTTCTCGTATTTGCATATTATGCTTGGAAAGCTCCTGCTTTCAATGAAAGTGCGCTTAAAGACCAATTACCAACTAAAATTTATGACAAAAATAATAAACTTGTCACGACCCTCTATATGGGACAAAAGAGAGAACATGTTAAATTTGACGATGTTCCAGACCAGATGAAAGATGCTGTACTCGCAACTGAAGATAATCGCTTCTACGATCATGGTGCATTAGACTACAAACGTTTATCTGGAGCAGTTATGAAGAACTTTACAGGTGGCTTTGGTTCACAAGGTGCATCTACATTAACACAACAAGTTGTAAAACGTTCATTCTTAACAGATAAGAAATCCATCGAAAGAAAAGCTCAAGAAGCTTACCTTTCTTATAGATTAGAACAAGAATATTCAAAAGATGAAATCTTTGAAATGTACTTAAACAAAATCTATTACTCAGATGGTATTTACGGTTCTCAAACAGCAGCTAAATATTATTTCAATAAGAAATTGAAAGATTTAAACTTAGCTGAAACAGCATACTTAGCAGGATTACCACAAGTACCAAATCAATATAATATTTATGATAATCCTGAAGCGGCTGAAAAACGTAAAGACACTGTTCTATATTTAATGGAAAGACACGGTAGAATCACTAAGAAAGAAATGAAAGAAGCACAAGATACACCTATCGATAAGAACTTAGTGAAACGTACAGTCGAAGAAAGAAATGACGCGATGACAGATACGCCTGATAATGAGTACGCTTCTTACATTAACTATGTTAAACAAGAAATTACTCAAAACAAAGCGTTCAAAGGTCAATCATTAAATGATATTATGACAAGCGGTCTTAAAATCTACACAAACATGGATAAAGATGTTCAAAAAACATTACAAGAGTCAGTTGATAACGGTACATTCTACAAGAATAAAGACCAAATTACTGGTTCATCTATAGTAGATACGAAGACTGGTAAATTAGTCGGTATCAGTGGTGGTAAGAATTACAAAGACGTAGTGGATAGAAACCAAGCAACAGATGTCCATCCAACAGGTTCATCTCTAAAACCGATATTAGCTTATGGGCCAGCAATTGAGAATATGCAATATGCGACAAACCATAAGTTCCAAGATGAAAGCGAATATAATATCAACGGTAGTATATTCAAGAACTATGATGGTCAAGGCCACGGTTCAGTTACAATGGCAGATGCATTAGCAAGATCATACAACATCCCAGCATTGAAATCTTGGCAAGAAACAAACCAAAATGCTGGTGAAAAAGCAGTTAAAGACTTTGCTTCTAAAGTGAATTTAAATTATAAAGATGAAATTGGACCTTCAGAAGTACTTGGTGGTTCACAATCAGAATTCTCCCCTACTCAATTAGCATCAGCATTTGCATCAATGGGTAATGGTGGAACATACAATGAAGCAAAATCAATTAGAAAAGTTGTCACTCAAGATGATGAAACTATCAAATTCTCAAGCGAAAGCCATAAAGCAATGGAAGACTACACAGCATACATGTTAACTGAAATGCTAAAAGGAACATTCCAAGCATACGGTTCAGCTTATGGATATGGAATTAACGGCGTGAACGTAGCAGCTAAAACAGGTACTGGTACTTATGGTGATGAAGTATACAATGAATATCAATTACCTGAAAATGCAGCGAAAGACGTTTGGATTACAGGTTATTCGCCACAATACACAATGTCAGTATGGATGGGCTTCAATAAAGTTAAAGAATACGGTGAAAACTCATTCTTAGGACATGATGAACAAACGAAACCACAAATATTATTCAATGAAGTTATGTCAGAAATCTCTAATTATGACGGTGCAGACTTCGAAAAACCTGATTCAGTAACAGGAAGCGGTAAAAGCTTGAGTGTTGCAGGTAATGAAGACAATGATACAACATCAAGTTCAGCACCTAACACTGGTAATAGTAGCAGTCAGCAAAATAATTATAATTTCTCAAATAACAATAATAATGTAACAACAAACGAACCACAGACGAATTCAAATTCATCAACAACACAACAACAGTCATCTACTAATCAGAACGTAACAACTGAAGAGCAAACGACTGAAACACCAACATCGGAAGAATCAGATTCAGACTCGGAAGATAATAGTTCGGCCTCTGATGCAGCAAAACAAGCTGCCAAAGAAGAGAAAGATGACTAAGATATAGAAAAAGCATCACATCCAAGGCGGATGTGATGCTTTTTTGATTTATATAATAGTGAGTTAAGTATAACGCACGAAGACTGAAAGATATCGTGCGCTCGGGTATAAAAATATGCCCTAACGCACGAAGACTGAAAGATATCGTGCGCTGGGGTACAAAATCAGGCCCTAACGCACGAAGACTGAAAGATATCGTGCGCTAACGTACCAAAACTGACCTTATATTTTTTATTCTCCGCTTTCACGTAGTGTGGCTCTTTTAAGTTGGATCTGATATCTCGCGTTCATTCTAATTAATTCTTCTTTCAATGTTACCATTTGTCTATATCCCATAAAGTGATATATTCTCTCGTTTATATAGTGGTAGCGTTCTTCGAAATTCATTGGTATAACTGGATATTCTTCAATATGTGCGATATCAAATGTTTCTATTTGATTGATTTGTTCTATATAAGCAATGATCAAATGATAATATTGATCTAATAATTGATGCGCTTCATTTGTTTTAAGCTTTTTATCTTTAACAAGTGGTTCTATTTGTTGTTCAAGTTCTATGAAATCATTTTTTTGTATCATGCGCCCTCAACCTTTACTAACCCAGCTTTTAAGCGTTTCTGCCCTTCTCTACAATCTGCAAATAATGGACATACTTCGCATTTCGGTTTACGTGCTACACAGTGATAGCGTCCAAAGAATATAAGCTGATGGTGACTTTTCGTCCATCTTTCTCTTGGAATGATGCTACATAAACGATCTTCAACTTGGTGCACATTATCTTTAATTCTACATATTGCAAGACGTTTAGATACGCGTTCTACATGTGTGTCTACTGCTAATGATGGTTCCCCGAATGCTACACTCATCACAACATTCGCTGTTTTACGCCCTACACCAGCTAATGATTCTAATTCTTGATGTGTACTTGGTACGACACCATTAAAATTATCTAACAATGATTGACAAAGTTTTTGTATATTTTTAGCTTTATTGCGGTATAAACCTATTGAGCGAATGTCATTTTGAAGTTCTTCTAAACTTACATTTAAATAGTCTTCAGGTGTTTTATACTTTTCAAAAAGCGATTTCGTCACTTTGTTGACGAGTACATCTGTACACTGTGCAGAAAGTAATACTGCGATTGTTAGTTCAAATGGATTGTCATGAACGAGTTCACATTCAGCATCTGGAAACATTTCATCAATAACATCCATCATTTCTAATGCTTTCTTTTTACTTATCATAAGGATTCTCCCCATTTACCCAATCAAAAGTCGGGATTAAATTAACATTTTGTTTTACTTTTTTAGTTTGATTAAACTTTTCACTTTCTTCTTTGGAAGATTCAACAGTCGTGATGTTCTTCTTCTTCCAATTTAATAAAATGCGGTCGATATATTTGATGCTGAGTTTATCTAAACTATGCGCTTCGTTAAGTGCGCTCATAATGAGTTCGTTTGAATGTTTATCAGTATCAATCCAGTGGTTTAATGTTTGCACTTCTAATGGTGTTAATGGTCGACCGAAAGTGGATTCGAATTCTTGGAATAATTTCTTGAATTGTAAGTTTTGATCTTCTACTGTACCTTGTTGCATCGCTTCATTTTTAATTAATGCGAGTTGTTCATACATAGGATCAAATGATATGAATTCATTATATTTATGTTGGTCATCTTTTTCAATTTTAATGTCTATAATTTTTAATTGAGAGAGTTGATTGATGATATGACTCACTTCTTGTATAGATAATGTCGTGCCACGTTGAATATCTTCCAATGGAGGTTGTAAGTTACGATCATTCTCTTGATCCAGCAATTTAATAAGGATAACGAATTGTTTTTCATTTAATCCTAAATTGGCATAATGATCAAACAAAGCTCTTTGAACAACGACTGGCTTTTCTTTTAACATAGCACTTGTATACATTTTTTCACCTACTTCATTATAAAAATATAGAGTCTGGGATCACTATTCAGCTCCCAGACTCGCATATTATTATGGATATAATCGATTTAATAAACGTGGGAATGGTGCAGTTTCTCTAACGTGTTCTACGCCACTTAACCATGCTACTGTTCTTTCAAGTCCTAAGCCAAATCCACTATGTGGTACACTTCCGTATTTTCTTAAGTCAGTGTAATAACTATATGCTTCAGGATCTAAACCATGTTCATTAATTCTTTGATTAATTAAATCTAAATCACTAATTCTTTCAGAACCACCAATGATTTCTCCGTAACCTTCTGGTGCGATTAAATCTGCACATAATACAGTGTCTGGATTTTCAGGGTTTGGTTCCATATAGAATGGTTTAATTTTTGTTGGATAATTAATGATAAATACTGGTTTATCATAATGGTTTGCAATTGCTGTTTCATGAGGAGAACCGAAATCGTCGCCCCATTCAATATCATCGAATCCTTCTTGATGTAAGAATTTAATGGCATCATCGTAAGTGATTCTTGGGAATGGTGTTGAAACTTGTTCTAACTTAGAAGTATCTCTTTCAAGAAGTTCTAATTCTAATTTACAATTAGCCAACACAGCTTTAACGATGTGATGAACGTAATTTTCTTGAACTTCTAAGCTTTGGTCATGTTTCATAAATGCCATTTCGCCTTCGATCATCCAGAATTCAATTAAATGTCTTCTTGTTTTTGATTTTTCAGCTCTGAAAGTTGGACCGAAACTAAATACTCTATTATGCGCCATAGCTGCAGCTTCTAAGTATAATTGACCACTTTGAGATAAGAATGCATCTTCATCGAAATATTTCGTATGGAACAATTCACTTGTACCTTCAGGTGCACTACCTGTTAAAATTGGTGGATCGATTTTAGTGAATCCACTTTCGTTAAAGAATTCATATGTCGCACGAATAATTTCGTTTCTAATTTTCATAACGGCATGTTGACGTTTAGAACGTAACCATAAATGTCTGTGATCCATTAAGAATTCTGTACCATGATTTTTCGGTGTGATTGGATAATCATGTGATTCTGAAATGACTTCTACACCACTTACTTGCATTTCATAGCCGAATTTAGAACGGTCATCTTCTGTAATTGTACCCGTAACATAAACAGATGTTTCTTGTGTTAATGATTTAGCTAATTGGAAGATGTCTTCTGATACTTCAGCTTTCACAACAACCCCTTGCATAAATCCTGTTCCGTCTCTTAATTGTAAAAATGCTATTTTCCCACTTGATCGCTTGTTTGCAATCCAAGCACCGATTGTCACTTCTTGATTGACATAATCTTTAGCTTGTTTAATCGTAATATTCATTATTATTTCTCCTATTCAAATAAATTACCTATAGTTATTTTATCAAATTATGCATACAACTGCTATCTGTTTGGATATTTTCTTAGTTTATCTTGGAATTTATTTAAATCGCCTTCGATAACAGGTATTTCACCTAATGCATTGATAAAGTATTTACTGTAATTACTGTCTAATATTCTTCTATCAAAACAAATTAATAAACCTTGGTCATGTTTGTTTCGAATTAATCGACCAATGCCTTGTCTGAACTTAGTTACTGCGTCTGGTAAGACAAAGTCTTTAAAGGGATTGTCAAATTCATCTTTCATTAAATGGTATCGTGGATCATCTTGATGTATAAATGGTAATTTCGTCATCATGACACATTTAATGCCTGAAGATTGGTAATCAAATCCTTCAAAGAATGATAAAGTACCTAGTAAAATCGTTTTATCAAATTGGTTAAACTGTTGTACGAGTTTGTATACGTGTGAATGTTGTTGCTGCATTAATACGACATAATCATCAAAGATTTCAAGTTCTTCCATGTATCGGTATGCTTGGTACAACATCGTATAATTCGTAAACAGTACTAAACATTTTTGATTGGTTTCACTAACAAATGTAGATAAATAACTAATAATCGTTTCAATATAGTCATCTTGTTGATGATATTGATAAGTTGGCATATTTTGCGGTACAAAACATGTTGCTTGATTTTTTAAGTCATAAATATCATTTAAATAATACGTGTTAAATTGAATGTCTTCAGGAAACATGGATTTAAATGATGTAAATGAATGATTAACGGTTAATGTCCCTGAAATGAAAATATTGCTATTGAATTGTTCAATAAACACTTCATTCAGTAAATCTTTCACTTCTGCTTTTTTAACAAAAAGTGAAAGTGTAGATTTCTGAGAAATTTTCTTAATGGATACGAATGGCACTTGACCAGACTTAATCATGTTATAAATTTTAGTATATTGATGATAAATATAAATTAACTCTTTCTTGAATGCTTTAACATGTGCGTGTGAGTAAGATTTAAATCTAGATAATATTTGATTGATTGTACTAATTTGTCGTTTAAATATTTCAGATATATTCGCGACATCAATATCATAGAAGTAATGAATTTGTTTGTCATCTTCATGTGATTCTCGATGCTTATCTGAAATTTGAGCCATTAAATCATCAAATAATTGTTCGTTTTGTTCGTGCAGTAAATCAATATCACGTTTCAGTTGATATATATCGATTGGTTCAATTGGATATTGTTCAATGACTCTTCTATTTTCTAATTTATCTAATCGCTTAAATAATTTTTCTTGCTCATTTTTACCTAATAAACCTAGATGATATTTAATATGTTGATAACTTAAATCATCCGTTACTTGATTAAGTGCGTAATCTTGAATACGATGCGCTTCATCAACAATAATATGTTTGAACAATTGATATACCGTATCTTCTGTACTATGTTGTAACAAGTGTGCATGATTCGTAATACCAATTTCTACATGTTGCGCACTCTCTTTAATAAATTGATAGTAATGTATATCATTCTTAAACGGTACATAAGTCGTGCGTTTTTGTTCAAAGAAGACTTTTTGGCCACCTTTAAGATGGAGCTCTTCAATGTCACCCGTTTCTGTTTCAAGAATCCATACAAGCAATTGCATTTTTAAAATTGTCGCTTCATAGTTGTCTGTATCATCTTGTAATATATTCAAGATTAAACCAAGCGAAATATAATGATCTTTACTTTTAATAATCATCGCTTTTAAATTTAAATCTAATGCATTTAAGACTTTATTAAATTCTTGTTCTAGAAGTTGATTTTGAAGTAACTTCGTATGTGTTGAAACGAGAATATGTTCTCCTGTTTCTAAATAATAAAGCAACGCAGCGAGCACAAAGCTCATCGATTTCCCACTACCAAGTGGTGCTTCAATTAAAGCATTCTCGTTATGCATTAATGAATCAAACAGTTGTTGAACGAGTTGATATTGTTCTTTACGATAATCGAAGTTAAATGTTTTCAGTATTCTATCATAAGCTTCATCAAGCGTAATGGATGTTCGATCGCTTGAATGACGTATAGGCATTTGCTTTAAATAATGGATGTTCTGGTACTTTTTAATATTGCGATTAT
>ERZ1023497.167-NODE-167-length-28656-cov-127.649663_pt1 | contig 28656 bp, 26 predicted proteins | sample MGYA00380543_ERZ1023497 | MGnify/ENA primary metagenome ERZ1023497 (study PRJEB33173, sample SAMEA4830384) | metagenome | study: EMG produced TPA metagenomics assembly of the PRJEB25223 data set... | reverse complement strand
TTAAAGATCAAGTAAACGAACAATTAGAGAAACAATCTCAAATTTCACAACTGATATATCATACAATCTTGAGCATGTATAGCTAAACGAAAATTAAATAAGCATATCACCGAACTGAAGAAATCAGTCTTAAGTGATGTGCTTATTTTTTGTATTTGGAGGGCGGCTAACTTCCATTATTCTGAATTGTGGTTGTTAGAATGTTGTAACTTCCATTATTCCGAATTCTGGTAATTAGAACACTGTAACTTCCATTATTCCGAATTGTGGTTGTTAGAACGCTGTTACTTCCATTATTCTGAATTGTGGTTGTTAGATGTGCGCTCATTTAGAGACATTTCTCAGAATTCTGTCCCTAACGACACTTCTTACGGACATTTCTCGGAATTATGTCCCTAACATATTCTAATATTGTTTAACACCCCATAATACTTCTTCACATTTTTTAATAATGTATTTGATAACTTCGATTCTAGCTGATTTTTTATTGTCAGCTGGTACGACAAGCCATGGTGCATGATCTGTATTCGTTAATTTAATCATATCATGACTTGCTTCGATATATTGATCCCATTTTTCTCTATTTCGCCAATCTTCGTCTGTAATTTTCCATTGTTTTTCTGGTGTTTCTTCTCGTTCTTTAAATCTTCTTAATTGTTCATCTTTATCTAAAGTTAAGAAGAATTTTAGAATAATTGCACCTTCGTCTGTCCACATTTTCTCAAATTGATTGATTTCTTCATAGGCACGTTTCCATTCTTTTTTAGTAGCAAATCCTTCTACTCTTTCGACTAATACTCTTCCGTACCAGCTTCTATCGAATATTTCAATATGGCCGCTTCTAGGCATATCTTTAGCAAATCTCCATAAGTAATGATGATTCAACTCAACGTCTGTTGGGGCACTTATTGCATTTACTTCATAACCGGTTGGATCTAATTTTTCTCTAACTCTTTTAATATTGCCACCTTTACCAGCTGCATCCATACCTTCGTATACTAATATTAACGGAATTTTTCTTTCGTATAATGCAAATTGCAATTCTTTCAGTCTATCTTGTAAGTCACCTATAAGAGCTTTATATGTCTTTTTACTTACTTTATCTATAGATTGATCAAATAGGTCTGTTTTAAAATCTTCCGTAAAATCGCCATCAATTACTTTGTCTTTCTTTTTATGTAGTTTAATCGCGTTGTTCAATCGATCGATGATATGTTTATACATCAAATTGATAGCTTCTTCTCTCTCCGTATAATCAATGATTTCCCATTCATCAGGGGAAGCTTTAAGTATTTTATGCATTTCTTTATGATATACGTCATCATTAATGGCACTCTCGTATTCTTGTGCTTTCCAACTTGTTAATGGATTTTCTTTCATTTCTTTTAAATGTTCTTTTCTCTTTTTATCGCTAATCTCAATATAAAACTTAATAATTTCGTAGCCATCATCTTGGACCATCGATTCAAAGTCTTGGATTTGTCTGCGTAAAGCATGATATTTATTGTATATAGAATGCTTTATTTTGTTTGCTTGATATTCTATATAATATGCATACCAACTTCTAAAATAAATATTGATATCACCTTTTGAAGGTAAACTGTTCCAATACTTCTGTAAAAATTGATATCTTAGATCGTCTTCTGAAGGTGATTTCATCGGTACAAAGTGTGTGTATTTAGCATCAAGTGTTAAAAGAAGTTCATTTGATAGTCTCGTCTTACCTGATGCGGGAACACCTTCAAATACAATCATGATAGGAATTCCAAGTTCTTTTGTCTTCCTCGTTAATGCTGCTACTTCTAAAGATAATTGTTCATTATTTTTAGTCATTTATATACACCTCTTTTCATTTCATATTATATGCTTTTACCTTTATTTTCGCAATTTTCAATAAAATTACAACAAAGAAATGTTATAATAAATTTATTAAGGGAGGTTTTAACATGACGTTAACTTTTAAAGATTATCAATATGAACAAATCAATATTGAAGAAAAAGAAAAACAAACCAAATCATTATTAAATGAATTCGATAATGCAGAAACGGTCGATCAAGCAATTGAGGCGATTAATGAAATTAATAAGATTAGAAACCATACAGATACGCATTATAACCTAGCTTACATAAGAGCATCTATCGATACAAATGATGAATATTATAATAAAGAAAGAGATTTCTTTGATGAAACAATGCCTAAAATACAACATTTAGACCATTTATTCTATCAATCTTTATTAAAATCTAAATTTAAAAATGATTTAATTACACATTTTGGAAAACAACTATTTTCTTTAGCAGAAGTTGCTCTTAATACATATAATCCTTCTATTAATGACTTACTTGTTAAAGAAAATAAATTAGTAAGCGAATATGATAAATTAATTGCTTCAGCAGATATTGAATATAATGGTGAACATTTGAACTTATCACAATTCAGTAAGTACTTAATCAAAGAAGATAGAGAAATTAGAAAAAATGCATTTAAAGCGAGAGAACAGTTTTTTGCAGATCATCTAGAGGATTTAGATCGTATATATGATGATCTTGTAAAAACAAGACATGAAATAGCTTTAAAATTAGGATACGAGAACTTTGTTCAACTTGGCTATGATAGAATGCAAAGAATTGGATACGACGCAAATGATGTAAAAATTTTTAGAGAGCAAGTTAAAGAACATGTCGTACCTATTACTGAAGACATCAAATCACAGCATGCAAAACGTATTGGTGTTGACAGTTTAAAAGCTTACGATAATAATTTCACTTTTAAAACTGGGTCACCAAAACCACAAATATCAACTGAAGAAATCGTGAAAAATGCTAAAAAAATGTACCATGAACGTTCTAAAGAAACTGGTCATTTTATAGATTTTATGATTGATAAACAATTATTTGATTTAGAAGCTAAAAAAGGAAAAGAAAGTGGTGGATATTGTACAATCATAAATGATTTTAAATCACCATTCATCTTTGCGAACTTTAATGGCACACAAGGTGATATTGAAGTTATGACACATGAAGCTGGACATGCTTTCCAAGTATTTGAAAGCTTGAAGTATTCTGTACCGGAATATTACTTCCCTACTTCAGAAGCATGTGAAATTCATTCAATGAGTATGGAATATTTAACTTATCCATGGATGTCATTATTTTTCAAACAAGATACGGATAAATTTAAATTAGCACACTTAGAAGATAATATTAAATTCTTACCGTATGGTGTAGCAGTGGATGAGTTCCAACACTTTGTTTATGAGAATCCAGACATTTCTTCAGAAGAACGTAGAAAAGCTTGGTCAGATTTAGAAAATAAATACTTCCCAAGTGTAGACTATGACAATATTCAACATCTTGAAAATGGTGCATTCTGGCATAGACAAGGTCATATTTTTGCATCACCATTTTATTATATTGATTATACATTAGCGACAATTTGTGCAATGCAATTTTTCATTAAACAAGAAGATGATCCAGAACAAGCATGGTCTGATTACTTAAAAATATGTCAAATCGGCGGTTCACAATCATTTATTGATATTATGGCATCTGTTCAGCTACAATCTCCATTTGAAGAAGGTACTGTAAAATCCATTATAGAAACATTATACAAAGCAACACAGAATATTGATCAAAGTGAATTTTAATAAAAAGGTGGGAGCGGGACAGAAGTCTACTTCCAAGATAATAGAAGAGACTGAGACATTTCATTATGTGCCAGTCTCTTTTATTTGGAAAAATCAATATTAGTGGGAGTTTCTATATTGCTTGTTTTGAGTGTCTTGCAACATACAGGAGTTCTATGTTGCTAGTTTGGTATGTCTTGCAATATACAGGAGTTCTATGTTGCTAGTTTTGTGTGTCTTGCAACATACAGGAGTTCTATGTTGCTAGTTTGGTATGTCTTGCAATATACAGGAGTTCTATGTTGCTAGTTTTGTGTGTCTTGCAACATACAGGAGTTCTATGTTGCTAGTTTGGTATGTCTTGCAATATACAGGAGTTCTATGTTGCTAGTTTGGTATGTCTTGATAAATACAACGCTCCTATTTATCTTGTTTCACTAGTCTTGATAAATAGAATGCCCCTATTTATCTTGTTTCGCCTGTCTTGATAAATACAAGGCGGCTATTTATCTTGTTTGGACAATCTTGATAAATACGAGGTCCTGAACATTGCTTGTCACGCCTCACTTGCAATATTCAGCATCCTATTTCTAAAAATATGAAAAAGAGTCTAGAACATTTCTGTCCCAGACTCACTTATACTTTATTTTTATTTATGATTTTGAAAATCTTCGCATTATGAATAATATGATGGCTCCTAATGCTAGTACAATTGCGATTGAAATACCAATGATGAATGGTTTAGAAATACCTTTGTCGTCAGAAGCTGTTTCAAAACTTTCTGTCGTTGTTTGAGTTGTTTCTGTTTTAGTATCATCATCATCTACAGAAGTAGTTTCAGTCGTTTTATTAGTCTTTTTAAATTTTGGTTGTGCTAAATCAGGTCTACTACCAACTTTACTTGTTACGAGCGCTAGTACATCTTCATCCAATTTACTATAATACGCTTCTGAATGGCCAGGTATAAATTTAGGCGCTTTTTCATCAGTGTATTGCGGATTGTAATATCCATCCCCTACTTCATTTGTATTTGGATATGCTGGCATTGTTTGTTTGTATTGATTTACATTTTGTTCGTTATTGGTATTTGAATTTGGTTCATTAGTTTTAGGTTCTTCAGAAGATGGTTTTCCACTATTGTATTGGTTCGGTGGTGGTACTTGATGATTGTTATCATTACTTGAAGGTTCTTCAGTGCTCGGTTTTTCACCAGATTTTGGTTCAGTACTTGGCTCTTCAGTTGTTGGTTCCTCTGAAGTTGGTTTATCATCTGTCTTTGGCTCTTCTGTACTTGGTTCTTCTGATGTTGGTTTATCATCTGTTTTTGGTTCTTCCGTGCTTGGTTCATCTGTTGTTGGTTCCTCTGTACTTGGCTTTTCATCAGTCTTCGGTTCTTCTGTACTTGGTTTCTGATCTGATTTCGGCTCTGTACTTGGTTCTTCTGTTGTTGGTTCTTCTTTACTTGGCTTTTCATCTGATTTTTGTTCAGACTTCTTATCTCTAGTAGGTTCTTCTGACGACTGTTCCTCAGTGCTTGAATCTTCTTCTGACTTCGGTTCAGTAGTTGTTTCCTCAGTTTTACTATTTTGTTTGCTATTTGAATCAGTTTCATTGGATTGCTGTGCTTCTATATTTTGATTCGATTGTTCTTGAGTTGTGTTCGGAGAAGTATCTTTTGTACTAGATTCATTGCTTTCTATTGCATCTGTATTATTCCCGTGTGCTACTCCAAATGCCATAGAAGATAATAGTAATGTTGAAATCATAGCATTTTTAAATATCTTCATAAAAATTCTTCCCCTCCTCTACATTAATTAATAGTTAAAGTATAAAGGAATGTTTCTTTGTTTTCTATGCTTGAGCGCCATATGTTACACAGAATTAATATTTTGTAATAACTTATTCATATTTCTTACAATTTACTGATATTAAAATAAACACTTGCTGTATCAGAACAACAAGTGTTTATTATTCGGTTAATTATTTAGTTGTAAGTCATATTTCGTAAACTTCAAATAAACTTGGCCAGACTCTGTAGAAGTTCTGAAATTAACAGCATCTTCATCAGGGAATATTCTCGTTGTTAATACTTTTTCACCATCGTTAACGAAAATTTCTAAACTAGATGTATCGCTATAAATTCTCAGTTCTTTTAAGTCGTTATCTAACGTTGTTGTACGAGTTGTCTTCTCAACCGCTTCACTCACAATACCACTTTCAAATCGATCTAAAGTAAGTTGTTTAGAACGTGTATTATAAATAATTTGTGTTGAACATTTTTTAGAAACTCTTAAATCAAAGTATATTTCGCTAGCTTCATTCTCCAGAATCTCAATCATTAATTCAAACTGTTTACCTTCATATGGGTGAAGTTTAACTGAATGTTTATTAGCATAACCTTCAGCAGTTTCTTTATTTGTTCTTAATTTTTCTAGTGCTTTTATAGGTCTTTGTTTCAGTTTATCATCTTCAATTGTTAGTACTCTTGGAATCGTTAAACAATGTGCCCAACCTTCTTCATCTGTAGCATAATCTATTTCAGGAAGTCCCATCCAACCAATTAAAATTCTATCACCATGTTCATCTAAAAATGTTTGTGGTGCATAAAAGTCAAATCCTTGGTCTAATTCAACAAAGTCTTGGTGGTCAAACTTCAACGTATCTATATCAAAATCACCAATTAAATAACCAGATTGATAGATGTTCTCGAATTGGTTATTTTCCGCTTCAATACCTTGAGGTGAAAAGATAAATACATCTTTATCATTTAACTTAAATAAATCTGGACATTCCCACATATAACCAAAGTTTTGCAGTTGTGTTTCAATCTCCCCTTTAAAGTTCCAATCTTGAATATTTTCAGATTCATATATAACAGCCGTACCTGTTTCATTCTCTCTTTGAATCCCAAATATTGCGTAGTACTTTCCGTTCTCAAACCATACTTTAGGGTCTCTAAAATGTTCAGTATATCCTTCTGGTTTGTTTGGAATAGCTGGTTGATCAAACTTTTTAAAAGTACCATCCTCTAATTGTTCAGCAATCATTTGGACAGATTTACGATCCCAATTTTCATTACGTACATTTCCCGTATACATTAAATATAACTTACCATCATAATCAAAGGCACTACCCGAATATACACCGTGACTATCATATTCTGTATCAGGCGCTAAAGCGATTCCCTCATCTTTAAATTCTAATAAATCATTGCTTGTATAATGATACCAATACTTCAAACCATGTACTGCACCAAGCGGAAACCATTGATGAAATATATGGTAAACGCCATTATGATAAACCAAACCATTTGGGTCATTTAACAATCCTGTTTTTGGTTGAATATGAAAAGTTTGACGCCATTTTGACGCATTCACTTTATCTATTAATTCATTGTATGCTTCATCAGATATGTCTGATAATTTTTTATATCTTTCTTCTCGTGTCCAATTTACCATTATCATTCTCCTTACATCCGATTTAGACCGGTTCCATAATATATATTTTAGCATACTTGAAAGGCTTAATTTTTTAACCATTCAAATTGTGTTTCAATAATATTTAATTTTTCTACCGTTTCGTGATTAATACTTTTATTTAATACATGAACAGCTGTTTCACCAGCTAAATAATAGTTAAACTCTACAGTGCCAATATGTGGTGCTACAATTTCTGTCATCTTATTTCCGCCAAATCCAATAATCGTTGGCATATCAACTTCTCTTTTTAAAAGTGTATGGTAAATACCTAAAGCTATATTATCAGTAGCTGCGACAATAACTTCGTCTTCTCTTAACTTAATATCATTACCCAATATTTGAGCATCTTTAATACTGAAACTACTTTCAATAAATGTTGGTTCGATGCCTTGTTCCTTTAGTGGGACAAACAGACCTTCTTTTCTCGTCTTACCAACTGCAATGTCATGTTCAGAAACACCGATATATGTAATATTGTGCTTTTGATGTTTCAATAACCATTCTGCTACTTGATTACCTGCTTGGAAATCATCATGAACTATCGATAAAAGTGATTCATGCGATTGACCAACAATAACAATTGGGCATTCAACTGACTCAATTGCTTTCATATGTTCTTCAGAAATGTTCGTTGCCATCAAAATAATGCCGTCCACTTTACGCTTAGCTAACATATAAATAGAATCAATTTCTCTATCTTTTGATAAATCTGTATTCACAATCATTGTTTGAACATTTTGTTTAAGTAAAGTTGTTTCAATACCTTTTAACGTTTCAGTTGTTGCATAAGAATCTAGCCTAGGTACAATTGCACCGATCAGACCTGTTCTCTTAGCCTTTAAACTTTGAGCAAATTGATTCGGTTTATATCCTGTTTCTTCTACTACTTTATGTATTTTTTCTTTTGTACTTTTACTAATGGAGCCGCCATTTAAATATCTAGAAACTGTACTTTTAGAAACACCTGCCATATTAGCAATATCTTTAATCGTCTTCATGTATACACCTCTCAGTGATTTATTTTATCATAAAACCGTTTCCAATTCTTTATAAATAAAATACAGTTTTAAACAAAAAAACCTAGAAACAAAGCTTAATGTCTTTGTTTCTAGGTTAACTGTAATTTATTGTTTTTCAACCGTTATTGTCCATGAAGCATCTCCAAGTTGTTCATAATTCGTAACGGGATAGCCATTTTCTGCTGCCCAATTTGGAAGTGCTTCTGTCGCTTGTGTACAATCAAAATCAATTTTCAATTGTTCGCCTACTTGTAATTCATCCATTTTATTTTGTGCTTCTATTAATGGGAACGGACATACCATTCCTACTGTACCTAATTCATGTACCATATATGCTGACTCCTTTTATTAAATACTTTGTGTGCTAACTTGTGCTTTTGTTTGTCTTGCTTTTCTAGGTTTAACAAAGATGAAATAACTCATAAACCATGCACCAAAAATCATTGATGGTAAAGCAACCCAACCTTGCCAACTCATAGCTGCTGTTGAAACTAAACCATTACCGATTGAACAACCACCTGCTAATGATGCACCAACACCCATGCAAGCACCACCGATAACACTGTTTCTTATTGTTTTAGTATCTGGCATTCTCCATTTGAATTCTCTTGAACCTTTTGCTGCAATATATGAACCGATAAATATACCAAGTACTAAAAATACGCCCCAGTTTATTAATGAAGCATCACCTGTAACTAAGTATTGTACGATATTTGCTGAAGGTGTTGTAATACCAAGGCCAGCAATTCTTCCTGTTGAAGCACTCATTGGCCAAGCAATTAATGCTATTATTCCTACTGCAATTGCAGCTGCGAATGGGTGATATCTCTTTTCAAATAATATATGACGAATGCCAGTATATTTTTGTTTTAATTGAGGAATTGCTACTTTTGGTTTTTTTAGTGTTTTTGTCACAAAATAAACTGTAACAATCACTAAAATAGCAATCAATACCCATACAGGTACATTAAGTGTTTCTGCCATATTAGAGTTAACAACACTATATGAATTAATTTTTTCTTGAACAGGGTTTAATGGTCCAGATTTCATAATTGCTGCTGTTACACCATATAATACCAAGGCTATCCAGCTTCCAATTAATCCCTCACCTGCTCTGTACCAAGTCCCAGTCGCACATCCACCAGCTAAGATAATTCCGATACCAAATACAAATGACCCAAATATCGTACCTACTAATGGAAATGTTTCTGCTTCTAACTTAAATACACCTAATCCAACTAGTGTAAATAAACCAATACTTTGAATAGAGATTGCAATTAATAAAGCATAAAACATTTTATTATTTTTCTGTACATACATATCTCTAAACCCGCCTGTTAAACAAAAACGTGTTCTTTGCATAACAAAGCCAAGTAATATTCCGACTATAAGTCCACTTATAATCATCCAAACCATATAAACAACTCCTTATTCTTATTATAATGATAGGAATAATAATATATCATATGCAACACATATTCAAGTTAACATTTGATTACAAATATCAGACAATTCAATAAAAAACAGCTATAGCATTATGCTACAGCTGCTCTTTATCTTCTTCATCCATCCCAAGTTCTTCTTCCATTAATTTTTGCTCTGCTTTTAAATATTTTTTATAGCCTATTTTTGAAATTACAATGCTGATTTCATAAAGTAAAATCATCGGTAATGTAAACAACATATGTGTCATAAAGTCAGGTGGCGCGATTAATGCAGCCACAACAAGTAAAATAAAATACGCATATTTTCTATTTTTCTTTAAAAACATCGGTGTAACGATACCTAATCTCGTTAAAAATAGTAATAAAATTGGTAATTGAAAGACAAATCCGAATGGTATTGTAAATTTAAACATTTCACTAAAGTACTCTTTAATCCCGATTGTTTGCTTAATCCCCATATCATCAGCTAAACCCATTGTGAACGAAATTAAATACGGAAAAATCACAAAGTATGAGAATAATAAACCACCTACAAATAAAATCAAACTAAATGGTATATAACTTAATGTCACTTTTTGTTCTTTCGGATGTAAACCTGGAGATATAAATGCCCATAATTCGTATAAAATAACAGGCGATACTATGATAAATGCAATTACAATTATCATTGTTATGTATATCGTTAATGGATCCGTTATTCTAAATGCATTGAGTTCTAATGTTTGTGTAAAATCATCATTTGTTATATAAAAAATAACGGGTTTAGCTACGAAAAAGCCAACGATGAGACCACCAACAAGGAAATATGCAATGATCATAATACGTCCACGAAGTTCTTCTAAGTGTTCGACAAATGTTAAATTGTCTTTATCCACCGTCTTACCTCCAATCTAAAAAAGATGTGGCAGGAAACCCGCCACATTCTTGGGAACATCTGTTAAATAAAATTCTATTTAACTTCTTTATCTTTGCCATCTTCTGGAGTGCTTTTCTTCTCATCAAAGTTTGTCATGCCATCAGTTGCATCTTTAAATTCTTTCAAAGTTGAACCCATTGCTCTACCGAATTGTGGTAATTTCTTTGGTCCAAATATAATTAATGCAACTACCCCTATAAATAATAAACTGACTGGTCCTGAAATACCAAGTGTGTTAATAAACATTAAAGCTTCCATTTGATACCCTCCTATTGATTCTTCATAAAGAAGATTAAAGATTGTAATTCAATTCCTAAATCTATATGATGAACCTGCACTTTCTCAGGTACATTTATTCTTTGAGGTGTAAAATTCAAAATACCAGTAATACCCGAAGATGTTATACGATCCGCAACTTTTTGAGCTGCTTGTTGTGGTACTGTTAATATTACAACTTGTATACCTACTTCTTCAACTACCTTTTCAAAATCATCCATACTATCCACAGTTAATTTACCAACCATACTTCCAATGATATCTTCTGATTGATCAAAAGCAGCTACAATTTGCATTCTATCATTAACAGTAAAGTTATAATTCACAAGTGCAGTACCTAAATTACCAACACCAACGATTGCGACTTTAGTCATATCATCTTGTTCAAGCGTTGTTCTAAAAAATTTAAGTAAATAACTAATATTGTAACCATAACCCTTTTTACCTAATTCACCAAAATACGAAAAATCTCGACGAATAGTAGCTGAATCAATTTTAAGTCCTTCACTTAATTCTTTCGATGAAACACGATCTACGCCAGAATTATGCAATGTGCTAACAAATCTATAATAAAGAGGCAAACGTTTCAAAGTTGCTTTAGGGATCTTCACATCATTCTTTGCCAAAATCCTCACCTTTTCCAATATAAAATAATGTGATTACGTTCACATCTAATGGCTTAATTATAACAAACTTCACGTAAAATAACTATATAAATATTGTATGTGATTTACATACAATTATCACTCGTTTTCATGTAAAATAATAACTAATAGAGAGGTGTAAACATGATACTTTTACAAATAAATAAATTAGAGAAATCTTATGATGGAGAAGTTATTTTCTCTGATGTAGATTTCGAAGTAAAAACCGGTGAAAGAATCGCTATTGTCGGAAGAAATGGCGCGGGAAAAACAACTTTAATGAAAATCATCGCTGGTGTTGAGTCGTATGATGAAGGAAATATTTCTAAAGGTAAACAAGTTACGATGGGATACCTTACTCAACAAATGACATTAGATTCTAATGACACTGTTATGAATGAAATGAAAAAGCCATTTAAAGACGTTATCAATATTGAAGATAAAATGAAAACTTTAACAGATTGGTTAAGTATTCATGCTGATGAATATGACAAAGACATATATAAAGAAAAATTGTCACAATACGAAGCGTTATCTAATCAATATGAATTAATGGATGGCTATAATTATGAAAGCAAAATTAAGACCGTATTAACAGGTTTAGACTTTAAAGAATCTGACTTTGATAGACAAATTCAATCGTTTAGTGGTGGCCAAAAAACAAGATTATCCATGGCTCAAATGTTATTAAGTGAACCTGATTTACTGTTACTCGATGAACCTACAAACCATTTAGATATGGAAACGACTGAATGGCTAGAAAATTATTTAACACACTTTAAAGGTGCAATCGTTATCATCAGTCATGACAGATACTTCTTAGATAAAATAGTCAATCAAGTATATGATGTCGCTTTAGGTTCTGTTAAAAAGTATGTCGGTAATTATAGTAAATTCTTAAAAGAACGAGATGAACATTACGAAAAAGTCATGGCTGAATATGAAAGACAACAAAGTGAAATTAAAAAGTTAGAAACTTTTGTCGAAAAAAATATTACACGTGCTTCAACAAGCGGCATGGCAAAAAGTCGTCGTAAAGTACTAGAAAGAATGGAAAGAATCGAAAAGCCGAGACTTGATGCTAAGAGTGCACAAATAAATTTTGAAATAACTATATCTACAGGTGAAGATGTCCTTAAAGTTCAAAATTTAGATATCGGTTATTCTAATAGCATCACACCACCTATCAACTTAGAAGTTAAACGACATGATCGTATTGCGATAATTGGTCCAAATGGTATTGGTAAATCTACGTTGATTAAAACAATTGCTCAAAAAATACCTGCTTTAGGCGGTAATATTGTTTATGGTTCTAATATTCAAATTGGTTATTATGACCAAAAACAAGCAGAATTCACTTCTAATATGACAATCTTAGACTACGTTTGGAATCAGTATGCACATATGCCTGAGAAAGATATAAGAACAATTTTAGGTAGATTTTTATTTACTCAAGAAGAAGTAAAGAAAGTCATCAATGATTTATCTGGTGGAGAAAAAGCCAGACTTCAACTCGCTTTACTCATGTTAGAAAAAAACAATGTACTCATTCTAGATGAACCTACCAACCACTTAGATATCGATTCTAAAGAAATGTTGGAACAAGCTTTGCAAAATTTTGAAGGTACATTACTCTTTGTATCACATGACCGTTATTTTATTAACGAACTAGCAAATAATATTTTCCACATCACACAAAATGGAAATGAATTATTTAGAGGCGATTACCAATATTATTTAGAAAAGCTAGAACAACGTGAGGCTATTAGTCGTTATGAACAAGAAGACATCCAATCTACTGAAACGGCTAAAGACGATCAATATTATGCAAATCAAAAGCAACTAAAAAAAGAAAAGCGTAAACTTGAAAGACAGTTAGAAGAAATTGAAAATAATATTTCCACATATGAAGAACAAATCTCTGACTATGAGCATCAACTTACGTTACCAGAGATATTTAATGATATTGAAAAAAGTTATGAAATTAATAACTTAAGAGTTGAAGCAGAACGTTTGCTCGAAGAAAACATGGAAAAATGGGAAGAACTTGAAAGTAAGTTAAATTAACGAAAAACGACTGAGGTAAATTTTACACCTCAGTCGTTTTTTCTGAAATAATTAAGCACATCTTTATACACATCAAAAAGTCTTATTTTACAAGTAATCCACAAAGTTACCCTAGTTATCCACAAGTAAAATGTAAAATATCGATCTAAATTAACTGTTTTATCCACAAATATTTAAAAACTTATACTAATGTTATCCACAAAATGTGGTTAACTTGTGCACAAGTACAAATGTTCTGTATTGACTTTATGATGAATACGTGACCTTCATGTATTTTGTGTAAATATTTTAAATTCTAAATGTTGAAATGACTAAAATATTAATATATTTATCAATTAGGCTAGATTTAATATCAATTAAGACTTATAATTTATGTAACCAATTTTCTTGTTTATAGACTTTAGTTATAAATTCTACTTTTATTTTGAAGTTAATGATGTGCTTAGAGTTAAATTTCATTGATTAATTGGTCTTGTGTATGCTACAGAAGGGATGATGATTTATGAAACAATCTAACATTGAAAATTATACAACGAAAGCTAAGGAACTATTGAAACATAAAATTATAACTAAAGAAGAATATGATCAACGTATAAAAGATTATACTGACTATACGAATAGTGAAGGCAAATACGCACGCAAATAAAAGAGGACGTTCAAAATTTTGAACGTCCTCTTTTTCTATTCTGTATATGCATTTACCATCCAAGTTACACCAAATGGATCTTGGAATGAACCAAAGAGTGGTGACCACTCTACCTCGTTTAAAGGCATATCAATTTTACAACCCGCTTCTTCTGCTTTCTTAAACAATTCGATGACAGCTTCTCTATCCTGCTCATCGTTATAATTAAACTGAAAACATGCTTGAGCGCCTTCGTTATTAATATCTTTATTTTGCCAAGTGTCACTACATAAAAATGTCTTCCCTAATAAGTTAAAACTCGCGTTCATTGTAAAAGATTCGGGCAATTTAAATTCATCAGGTGCATCTTTAAACATTTCATGGTTACCCGGAACTCTCATAATATCCGTTGCACCTAATTTTTCTTCGTAGAACTTTAATGCTTCAATACTATTTTTAAAATTAAAATAAGTATTAACTTCCACTTTACAACGCCTCCTCAATCTTTTTTTATCACATTGAGTATAACGCCAACAGTGTAATATTACAAATTATTGTATATTAAAATGCTTCAATATCTAGTGAACTTTTACCGTTTAATTTCATATTTGAAAAGCGGTTATTTTCATACAAGAAATGGGCTACTGACCCTATCATAGCAGCATTATCTGTACATAAATTTAATGGTGGAATACTAAGATTTATTCCTAATTTATTTGATTCTTGTTCAAGTGCATGACGTAAACCTTTATTCGCAGCTACACCACCAGCCACAATTAAATGTTGAACATCATAGTCTTTAACTGCAGCCATTGTTTTACCAACAAGTACTTCAACAACACTATTTTGGAAACTTGTCGCCACATCTTCTTTTATGATTTCTTCATTTTTTTGCTTTTTATTATGCAATGTATTAATAACCGCACTTTTCAAACCACTGAAGCTGAAATCATAACTGTCTTTTTCTAACCAAACTCTAGGAAAATTCAAAGTATCTTGACCGATTTGTGCAAGTCTATCAACTTCAGGACCTCCTGGATATGGTAAACCTATTGTTCTAGCAACTTTGTCATATGCTTCACCAACTGCATCATCGCGCGTTTCACCTATAACTTCAAAATCTAAATGATTTTTCATGTAAATCAGTTCTGTATGTCCACCAGAAACGATAAGTGCAATTAAAGGAAACTCTAATGGTTTAACGAGATGATTAGCATAAATATGACCTGCAATATGATGAACTGGTATAAGTGGCTTTTGATGACTAAATGCTAAAGCTTTAGCACTTGCAACTCCGACAAGTAAGGCACCAATTAATCCTGGACCTTCTGTTACGGCTATTGCATCTATGTCATCTATTTGCATATTTGCATTTTTTAAAGCTTCATCAATCACTGTTGTCATCACTTCAACGTGTTGACGACTCGCTACTTCTGGTACTACACCGCCAAATTTTTTATGTGTCATCATTTGTGTAACAACTTCATTACTGATAATTTCATTGCCGTTTTTTATGACACTTGCTGCTGTTTCATCACAGCTTGTTTCTATACTTAATATAATTGATTCAGACATTTTTTAGACTCACCCACATCACTTTAGCATCCTCTCCATCGCCATAATAATTTTTCCTAACGCCACCATACGTAAAACCAGCTTTCTCATAAACATGCCTAGCCGCTTCATTATCCACTCTTACTTCTAAGCTCATCGTTGTACAAGTTGCACTTGCAAAAGTCATCGCATATTCTAAAAGCATTTGCCCTATTCCATTACCTCTATATTGCTCAGCAACAGATATTGTCGTAATTTGTGCTTGATCAATGACTAACCACAATCCGCAATATGCAATGATTTCTTCACCTATAGATACAACAAAATAATGCGCAAATTCATTTTTCTCTAACTCATGATAGAATGCGTCAATAGACCATGAACTTTGTGTAAAACTATGATTTTCTATTTCGTATACTTGAGGGACATCTTCAATTGACATTTTTCTAATTTCTAATGCTTCGTTTGATTGTTTTTCCAATTTTGTTCCGCCTCTGATAATTTTAGATATCTTGGTTTTAGTTCATGAACATTTAACACCGGTTGTTCCTTAATGTTATACATTATTGATGCATCAGGTAATTTTGAAAGACTTCTACCTTCTAACTTATCTTGTAACTTTAATACATCGTGACCAATAAATATATATGGATGATTTTGTGATTTTAAAAATTGATTCAATGATTCAATAGAAATATAACTATCTTCTTTGATTGTTTCTAATTTATCATCTTTATATTGATATACACCAGCAAATACATGGTCTCTTCTAGCATCAAATAAAGGTATAATAAGATCATTTTCGTTGTTATATGTTGCTGCTAACGCTTTTAAAGATGAAACTTCATATAAAGGAATATCCAACGTATATGCCATCGTCTTTGCTGTTGTAATACCAATTCTTAACCCCGTATACGAACCAGGTCCATTGGCAACTACTATATCTGACAATGATTGAGGTGTTAATTGCGCTTCATCCATTAACGATTCAATAACGGGCATTAATTGTAATGAATGATTCTTCTTTATATTGGACTGATAATTGATTAATACATTTCCCTCTTTAACAAGTGCTACTGCTAAAGGTTGATTAGAGGTATCAATTAGTAATGTTGTCATCATTTAGCACTTCCTTTATCTGTTTATAATGTTCACCTTTAGAAATTATTTCAAACACCCTTTTATCGGCGTCAATGTACTTAATGTTGATTTCTAAACGTTCTTTTGGTAAATATTCTTGAATGAATTCACTCCATTCAATAATCGTAACACCATTATCATTAAAGTATTCATCAAATCCTAAGTCTTCATCACTATCTTCTAATCTATAACAATCCATATGATGAAAAGGCAATCTCCCTTTGTAGGACTTTATTATATTAAAGGTAGGTGAATTAATGTTTCTTTTAACGCCTAAAGCCTTTCCGAAATATTGGCTAAAAGTGGTTTTACCCGCTCCTAAATCTCCATTCAACAAAATAATATCATTTTCAGTTACAACTTGAGCTAATTTTTCAGCAATTTGCTGCGTTTTTTCTAATGAGTCAACTTGAATAATCACTAATTTAGCACCTACCTTTTCTTTACTTAAACTAACTGAACTATTATAACAAATATTTATTTAATTGGGTAATGAATGGTTTATTTATAAGTAAGCGCTTACATTATCTAAATTTTTAGAAAAATCTAAATCTTCTGTTGACATGTATTCTGATATGCGTTAAATTTAGTACATAAATTTTTTAACTATTCAAAAATCTTAAATAAAAATATGGTTCACATTTGAGAAGAAAGGACGAGTTGTAATGAATTTCACAATGACGGCAAATAAACCGACAATCGAATACAGCATATTAGTGATTTTATTACGCTCAGAAGGACTCGAACAACAGTAAGCTTCAATTTACTGTATGGTTTAAGTCCTATTTCTACTTGAATGGGACTCGAAGCAACGTCCCATATTTATTGGGACGTTGCTTTTTTATTTTTCTAGAGGAGTGTAATTATGAGAAGTGACATGATCAAAAAAGGTGATCACCAAGCACCTGCAAGAAGCCTATTACATGCAACAGGACAAATCAAGAGCCCAACGGATATGAATAAACCATTTATTGCGATTTGCAATTCTTACATTGATATTGTCCCAGGACATGTTCATTTAAGGGAATTGGCAGATATCGCAAAAGAAGCGATTAGAGAAGCAGGTGGTATTCCATTTGAATTCAATACAATCGGTGTTGACGATGGTATAGCAATGGGTCACATCGGGATGCGCTACTCATTACCAAGTAGAGAAGTTATTGCTGACGCAGCTGAAACTGTTATTAACGCACACTGGTTTGACGGCGTATTCTACATGCCAAACTGCGACAAGATTACACCAGGGATGTTATTAGCATCTGTTAGAACAAACGTACCTGCAATCTTCTGTTCAGGTGGACCAATGAAAGCTGGTTTATCTTCAACTGGTAAAGCATTAACTTTATCTTCGATGTTTGAAGCAGTTGGATCATTCAAAGGTGGTTCAATGACGAAAGAAGAATTCTTAGATATGGAAAAGAACGCATGCCCTACTTGTGGTTCATGTGCAGGCATGTTTACAGCAAATTCAATGAACTGCTTAATGGAAGTATTAGGATTAGCATTACCTTATAACGGAACAGCTATTGCTGTAGGAGAAGAAAGAAGAGAATTAATCAGAGAAGCTGCATTTAAGTTAATGGACTTAGTTAAAAAAGACATTAAACCTAAAGACATCATTACTAAAGATGCAATTGATGACGCATTTGCTTTAGATATGGCAATGGGTGGATCAACAAATACAGTCCTTCATACTTTAGCATTAGCAAATGAAGCTGGTATCGATTATGACTTAAATAGAGTAAATGAAATAGCTAAACGTACACCTTACCTATCTAAAATTGCACCAAGTTCTTCATACTCAATGCATGATGTACATGAAGCTGGCGGTGTACCAGCTATTATCGGTGAATTACTCAAACTCGATAATGTTTTACATCCTGACCGTATTACAGTCACAGGTAAAACATTAAGAGAAAATAACGAACATCGTGAAATTAAAAATACAGAAGTTATCCATACAAGAGATAATCCATTCTCTGAGACTGGTGGCTTATCAATGTTATTTGGAAATATCGCGCCAGATGGTGCTGCTATTAAAGTTGGTGGTGTTGATCCATCAATCAAGAAATTTGTTGGTAAAGCGATTTGCTTTAGTTCACATGATGAAGCGGTTGAAGCAATTGATAACCACACTGTTAGAGAAGGTCACGTTGTTGTCATTCGTTATGAAGGCCCTAAAGGTGGACCTGGAATGCCAGAAATGTTAGCACCTACTTCATCTATCGTCGGTAGAGGTTTAGGTAAAGATGTTGCATTAATTACAGATGGTCGATTCTCAGGTGCTACAAGAGGTATCGCTGTCGGACATATTTCACCAGAAGCTGCCGCGGGTGGACCTATCGGACTCATCCAAGACGGTGATGAAATCATCATCGATTTAACGAACCGTACATTAGATGTAAATGTTTCGGAAGCAGAATTACATGCTAGAAAACAAAACATTGAACCATTTAAAGCTAAAGTTAAGACTGGTTATCTTGCAAGATACACTGCCCTTGTAACAAGTGCAAATACAGGAGGCATCTTGAAAGTACCGGACGAACTAATTTAAGGAGTGATTTGCATGGCACTAACTACTAAATCATACAAAGAACCAGATGAAGCAACTAAAGAAAAGACAATAACTTACACAGGGGCAGAATTACTTGTCCAATCCTTTATTGATCAAGAAGTCGATTACATCTTTGGATATCCTGGCGGTGCTGTCTTACCTTTATATGATGCCTTTTATGAAGGTAAAGTGCCTCATATTCTTACGAGACACGAGCAAGGTGCAGTTCACGCAGCTGAAGGATATGCAAGAGTTACAGGTAAACCTGGTGTTGTAGTCGTTACAAGCGGACCTGGTGCAACTAATACTATTACTGGAATAGCTGATGCTATGAGTGACTCAATTCCACTAGTTGTACTTACAGGACAAGTTCACAGACCAGGTATTGGTAAAGACGCTTTCCAAGAAGCTGATTTACTCTCTATGACAACACCTATTACAAAGCATAATTATCAAATTACTGATGTAAAAGATATTCCAAAGATTATTGATGAAGCATTTCATATTGCTTCAACTGGTCGTAAAGGTCCGGTTGTAATCGATTTTCCAAAAGATATCGGTGTTCTAGAAACAGTTCAAGTTTCTCCAAGAGAACTCAATTTACCTGGATATCATATTAACTTAACGCCAGAAGATAAAGAGATTGAACAAGTTATCCAAATGATTCGTTTAGCGAAGAAACCAATTATACTTGCTGGAGCTGGTGTTAACCATGCAGAAGCATCAAAGGAACTTACAGCATTTGCTAATAAATACAAAATTCCTGTTGTAAACACTTTGCTAGGATTAGGTTCTATCCCCTACTCTGACCCATTATTCTTAGGTATGGGCGGTATGCATGGATCATATGCAAGTAACATGGCATTAACGGAATGTGATTTGTTAATTAACTTTGGAAGTCGATTTGATGATCGTCTAGCAAGTAACCCAGATGAATTCGCAAAAGACGCTAAAGTTATTCATGTAGATATTGATCCATGTGAAATTAACAAAATCATTCCTACAGATTTAGGTATTATTGCCGATGCAAAACAAACATTAGAAGCACTATTAGAATATGATGCTCATGAACTTATCCATCACGAATGGTATGAACATTGTCTATCTAATAAAGCAACATATCCATTTAGATACGACAAACCAACTGATGACTTTATTAAGCCACAACAAGCAATTGAGTATATCGGAAAGATTACAAATGGAGATGCACTTGTTGCTACAGATGTTGGTCAACATCAAATGTGGGTTGCACAATATTATCCATTTAAAACACATGGTCAAATTATTACAAGCGGTGGTTTAGGAACAATGGGCTTCGGTATCCCAGCTGCTATGGGTGCCAAGTTTGCACACCCTGACAAGACAGTTGTTGCCTTTGTTGGTGACGGTGGCTTCCAAATGACTAACCAAGAAATGGCCATTTTAAATGAATTTGATAATGACATCAAAATCGTATTAATCAACAATGGTGCTTTAGGTATGGTTAAACAATGGCAAGATAAATTTTATAGCCAACGTTTTTCTCATTCAGTATTTGCTGGGCAGCCTGACTTTATGAAACTTTCTGAAAGCTATGGTGTTAAAGGTTTCATGATCGATTCTAACGATAAATTAGAATCTACACTTGATGAAGCATTCGCTCATAAAGGCCCAGCGTTAATCGAAATTAGAATTTCCCCTTCTGAACCAGTACTTCCAATGGTTCCAAGTGGACAACCAAACTACAAAATGGAGGGCGTTGAATAATGAAAAGAACAATTAAGACTCAAGTACTCGATAGAGCGGGTACACTCAACCGACTTACAAGCATTTTTGTAAGGAGACAATACAACATTGTTTCTCTTTCTGCAACGCCTACTGAAACAGAGGGCATCACAAATATTACATTTATTGTGGATGTTTCAGATGAAAGTAATACAGAAACAATTATTAAGCAGTTAGAAAAGCAAGTAAATGTAATATCTGCCCTAGATATTACAGATAACAACCTTTTTAATAGAGAACTTATTTTAATCAAGTTAGGACATCCTGACGATTATCAAACGTTCGAAAAAATCATTAAGCCTTATGAAGGTCAATTAACCATTTTAAAAGATTTAGAAGATTATATTTATATTCAAGCAATTGGAACCCATCAAACAATAGAAAAACTATTGGATGATTTAAAAATATATCCTGTGACACAAGTGTCACGAACAGGTTCTGCAGGATTACTATAATACAAAATAAAACAAATTAATGGAGGCATTTATTATGACTAAAGTATTTTATGACAACACGGTAACAGAGGACGCATTACAAGGTAAGAAAATCGCAGTAGTTGGATATGGTTCACAAGGACATGCACATGCACAGAACTTAAAAGATAACGGTTATGATGTTGTAATTGGTATTCGTCCAGGTAAATCATTTGATCAAGCTAAAGAAGATGGTTTTGAAGTATATCCAGTAGATGAAGCTGTAAAACAATCTGACGTTGTAATGATTCTATTACCAGATGAAATTCAAGGACAAGTTTATAAAGAAGAAATTGAACCTAACTTAGATGAAGGAAATGCTTTAGTATTTGCTCATGGATTTAATATTCACTTTAAAGTAATTCAACCACCAGCAAACGTAGATGTATTCTTAGTTGCACCTAAAGGACCAGGTCACTTAGTTAGACGTACATTTACTGAAGGAAGTGCTGTACCTGCACTTTACGCTGTATATCAAGATGCTACAGGCAAAGCAACTCAATTAGCATTAAGCTATGCAAAAGGTATCGGTGCAACTAGAGCTGGTGTTATCGGTACAAGCTTTGAAGAAGAAACTGAAACTGATTTATTCGGTGAACAAGCAGTACTTTGTGGTGGTGTAACGAAACTTATCCAATCAGGTTTCGAAACATTAGTTGAAGCTGGCTATCAACCAGAAATTGCTTACTTCGAAGTATTACATGAAATGAAATTAATCGTTGATTTAATGTATGAAGGTGGAATGGAAAACATGCGTTATTCTATTTCAAACACTGCAGAATTTGGTGATTATGTATCTGGTGAACGTGTTATCACACCTGATGTTAAAAATAATATGAAAGAAGTACTTAAAGATATTCAAACAGGAGCTTTCAGTGATCGCTTCATTAAAGATAACGAAAATGGCTTCGAAGAATTCCTAAGAATGCGTAAAGAACAACAAGGACATCAAATCGAATCAGTTGGTAGAGAATTACGTGACATGATGCCATTCGTTAAAGCTAAAAGTATTCAAACTAAATAAAAGTACTAGAATTTAAGGAGAGGATTATTATGTCAGACCATATTCAAATATTCGATACAACACTAAGAGATGGAGAACAAACACCAGGCGTCAGTTTTTCATTTGATGAACGCCTCAAAATTGCTATACAACTAGAAAAATGGGGAGTCGATGTAATAGAAGCTGGCTTCCCCGCTTCTAGTGAAGGTAGTTTTAAATCAGTAGAAAGTATTGCTAAAGCATTAACAACAACTGCAGTTTGCGGATTAGCTAGATGTAAAAAGTCAGATATTGATGCTGTACATGAATCAACAAAAGAAGCACAACATAGACAAATTCATCTTTTCTTAGCAACTAGCCCTATCCACTTGGAATATAAATTGAAAATGACTGAAGAACAAGTTTTAGCATCTATAACTGAAAATGTAACTTATGCAAAAACATTATTTGAAAAAGTTCAATTTTCACCTGAAGATGCTACAAGAACACCTTTACCATTTTTAATTAAAGCAGTGCAAACAGCAGTTGATGCTGGTGCAGACATTATCAATATTCCAGATACGGTTGGTTATTCTTATCCTACAGAATATGGTCAAATCTTTAAGACACTTATTGAAACAATTAAAAGTGATCATGAAGTGATATATAGTTCTCATTGTCATGATGATTTAGGTCTTGCTGTAGCAAATGCCCTATCTGCTTTTGAAAACGGTGCACGAAGAGTTGAAGGTGCAATTAATGGAATCGGTGAACGTGCAGGTAATACTGCTCTTGAAGAAATTGCACTTGCACTACATGTTAGACAAGATCATTACAACCTATCTACTAATATCAATCTAGCTGAAACTAAAAACACAAGTGACATGGTAAGTAGATATTCAGGTCTTCGAGTCCCAAGAAACAAAGCAATCGTTGGTCAAAATGCCTTCAGTCATGAATCTGGTATTCATCAAGACGGTATTTTGAAAAACCCTGAAACTTATGAAATTATGACACCTCAACTTGTCGGTGTTGTTAAAAACTCATTACCACTAGGTAAACTATCTGGTAAACACGCATTTAGCGAAAAGTTAGTTGAACTTGGATATAATCTCTCACCAGATGAACAAGTGGAAGTATTTAAACAATTTAAATCAGTTGCAGATAAGAAAAAACAAGTAACTGATCGAGATATACACGCTATCCTTCAAGGTAGTGAACATGAAGAAAATGCATACTATAAAGTAAATGCACTTCAACTTCAATTTGTATCAAATGGCTTACAAAGCGCTGTTGTCGTTATTGAAGATAAAGAAGGAAATACTTATAAAGACTCATCTATAGGTTCAGGTTCAATTACATCAATTTATAATGCAATTGATAGAATTTTTGATTACACACCTGAATTACAACAATATCGAATTGAGTCTATTACTGAAGGTACGGATGCTCAAGCTGAAGTACATGTTCAAGTAGAATTTGAAGATGAAGTATACACAGGTATCGGTATTGACTACGATATCCTATATGCTTCTTGTAAGGCATATGTTGAAGCACATGCTAAACACAGTGAGAACAAATTGAAAGAAGGCGTAAAGTCATGACATACAAAATCACTGCCCTACCCGGTGATGGAATCGGTCCAGAAATTTTAGAAGGTAGTATTGAAATACTAGAATTATTATCAAAGAAATTTAATTTTGATTATGAAATAGATACTAAAGATTTTGGAGGTATCGCCATCGATAAACATGGCGAGCCTTTACCTCCAGAAACTTTAAATGCTTGTCAAAACAGTGATGCAATATTATTAGGAGCCGTTGGTGGTCCTAAATGGACTGATCCAAAAAATAGACCAGAACATGGCCTATTAGGTATTAGAAAAGCATTAAATTTATTTGCTAATATTAGACCAACAATTGTTACTGAATCAACTGCACATTTATCACCATTAAAAGAAGAACTCGTCAAAGGTACTGATTTTATTATCGTACGTGAATTAACAGGTGGCTTGTATTTTGGAGAACCAAAATATTTTGATGATGAAAAAGCAATTGACACACTTGCATACACTAAAGAAGAAATCACAAGAATCGCACACGTTGCATTTCAGCTAGCTACTAAACGAAATAAAATCGTTACATCAGTAGATAAAGAAAATGTACTAAGCTCTTCAAAACTTTGGAGACAAACATTAGAACAAGTTTCTAAAGAATATCCAGATGTTACACTAAATCATCTCTTAGTAGACGCATGTAGCATGCATTTAATTACAAATCCTAAACAGTTTGATGTTATTGTAACTGAAAATTTATTTGGAGATATTCTAAGTGATGAAGCTTCAGTTATTCCAGGATCACTTGGCCTTTCACCTTCTGCAAGTTTTGGTGAGAATGGACCAAGTTTATATGAACCAATACATGGTTCTGCACCTGATATAGCTGGTCAAAATAAAGCAAACCCAAGTGGTATGTTGCTATCATTAGCAATGTGTATTAGAGAAAGTTTACATCAACCTGAATGCGCTCAGTATTTAGAAGATATCGTATTTAGCACAATCAAGAAAGGTATTGCAACTAAAGATTTAGGTGGAAATAACAGTACATCTGAAGTCTTCGAAGCAATCAAAAATAATATTTAGAAGGAGGAAAACGACATGTCTCAAACATTATTTGATAAAGTATGGAATCGACATATAATAGCTGGTAAAGAAGGTGAACCCCAATTATTATACATCGACTTACACCTTATTCATGAAGTTACATCTCCTCAAGCATTCGAAGGCTTAAGATTACAAAATAGGAAAGTAAGACGTCCCGATCGAACGTTTGGAACATTGGATCATAATGTACCTACAGTTGATATATTCAATATTAGAGATGAAATTGCTAATAAACAAATTAGTGCTTTGCAAAAAAACTGTGAAGCATTTGGTGTAAAGTTATTTGATATGGGTTCAGATGAACAAGGTATCGTGCATATGGTTGGCCCAGAAACAGGTTTAACACAACCAGGTAAAACTATCGTATGTGGAGATTCACATACTGCAACGCATGGTGCATTTGGAGCTATTGCTTTTGGTATAGGTACAAGTGAAGTTGAACATGTTTTTGCAACTCAAACACTATGGCAAACGAAACCAAAGAACTTGAAAATTCAAGTTGATGGTACATTGCCAACTGGTGTTTACGCAAAAGATATTATCCTATACTTAATCAATCAACACGGAGTTGATTTTGGTACTGGTTACGCTTTAGAATTCGCTGGTGAAGCTATTTCTAATATGACAATGGATGAGCGAATGACAATTTGTAATATGGCTATCGAAGCTGGTGCTAAATATGGCATGATGAAGCCAGATGAAACAACTTTTGAATATGTAAGAGGACGTAAATATCAACCAGAGAACTTTGAAGCAGCTATTGAAGATTGGAAGACGTTATATTCAGACGAAGATGCTACTTACGATAAAGTAATTACTGTAGACGTAAGTGATCTTGAACCACAAGTAACTTGGGGTACAAGTCCTGAAATGGGTGTTAGTTTTAATACACCATTCCCAGAAATAAAAGATTTAAATGATGAAAGAGCCTATAATTACATGGGTCTTCAACCAGGTCAAACTGCTAGAGAAATTCCTTTAGGTTATGTTTTCCTTGGTTCTTGTACAAATGCAAGACTTTCAGATCTTATTGAAGCTAGTAAAATTGTAGATGGTCATAAAGTCCATCAAGATATTACAGCAATAGTTGTACCTGGATCTAGAAGTGTTAAGCTTCAAGCAGAAGCGCTTGGTCTAGATAAAATTTTCAAAGAAGCCGGATTTGATTGGCGTGAACCTGGATGTTCAATGTGTCTAGGAATGAACCCTGACCAAGTCCCTAACGGTGTTCACTGTGCTTCAACAAGTAACCGTAACTTTGAAGGTCGTCAAGGTAAAGGCGCAAGAACGCATCTCGTATCTCCTGCAATGGCAGCAGCAGCAGCTATTAACGGAAGATTTGTAGATACTAGAAAGGTGGTCATTTAAATGGAACCAATTAATATTTTTAATGGTAAAACAGTTCCCCTACTCAATGATAATGTTGATACGGATCAAATCATTCCAAAAGCTTTTTTGAAAAGAATTTCTAAAACTGGTTTTGGCCCCTTCTTATTCGACGAATGGCGTTATTTAGAAGATGGCTCTGATAATCCAGATTTCAACCTTAATAAACCAGAATACAAAGGTGCAAGCATACTCATTTCAGGTGATAATTTTGGTTGTGGTTCATCAAGAGAACACGCAGCGTGGGCATTAAAAGACTTTGGATTCTTAATCATTATAGCAGGTAGTTTCAGTGATATATTTTATATGAACTGTACTAAAAATGGTATGTTACCTATTGTAATTGAAAACAAAGAAGACAGAGAAGCAATAGCGCAACATAGTGAAATAACGATTGATTTACCTAACCAACTTATTATCACGCCTGAAGCAAAATATCATTTTGATATAGATGCTACATGGAAGAATAAATTGGTTAACGGTTTAGATGATATTGCTATTACATTAACTTATGAAGAACAGATCAACCAATATGAAAAAATGCACAACTAATTGGGAGTGGTAGAATGACCTTAAAAACACGTTTAAGTGCTGAAGATATAGAAGAAGCATTTTTAAAATTAAAAGATACAGTAAAACAAACACCTTTAGAAAAAGATATGTATTTATCACAGAAGTTTGACTGTAATGTATATTTAAAAAGAGAAGATTTGCAATGGGTACGTTCCTTTAAATTAAGAGGTGCGTACTATGCAATTAATCAGTTAACAGACGAAGAACGAGCAAATGGCGTTAGTTGTGCGAGCGCAGGTAATCATGCACAAGGTATCGCATTCACGGCTAAACAACTCGAAATCAAAGCAGTTATATTTATGCCAGTAACAACACCAGCTCAAAAAATTAATCAAGTTAAATTTTTCGGTGGTGAATTTGTACAAATAGAATTAATTGGCGATACTTTTGATGATTGCTTAAAACATGCGTTAGATTATACTGAACAATTTGGATTAAGCTTTATTGATCCATTCGATAATATTAATACAATTGCTGGCCAAGGTACAATTGCTAAAGAAATAGTAGATTATGCAGAAGAAGAAAACATCAAATTTGATTATTGCTTCGCTGCAATTGGTGGCGGTGGCTTAATTTCAGGAGTAGGCACTTATCTTAAAGATACAATGCCTACTACACAAGTTATTGGTGTAGAACCACTTGGAGCAAGCAGTATGGCACAATCTGTTAAAGCTAATAAAATCGTTACATTAACAGATATCGATAAATTTGTAGATGGCGCTTCGGTAGGAAAAGTTGGACAATTAACATTCGAAATTTCAAAAAATGTTGTTGATGACTTTGTTGCTGTAGATGAAGGTGAAGTATGTAGTACAATCCTAGATATGTACTCTAAGCAAGCTATTATTGCAGAACCAGCTGGCGCATTAAGCGTAACTGCACTTAATCATTATAAAAATGAAATTAAAGGTAAAAATGTTATTTGTATTGTCAGTGGTGGTAACAATGATATCAACCGAATGAAAGAAATTGAGGAACGCTCACTTTTATTTGAAGATATGAAACATTACTTTATTGTTAACTTCCCACAAAGACCAGGTGCATTAAGAGAATTTGTTAACGAAGTACTTGGACCAAATGATGATATTACAAAATTTGAATACTTAAAAAAATCGAGCCAAAATACAGGTTCTGTTATTATAGGCATTCAACTTAAAGTTCATAACGATTTAGACCAACTTTATAAGAACGTTAGCGAATTTGATCCTAAATACATCTATATTAATAAGAATAAAATGCTTTATTCATTACTAATATAAGACGACGTAACAAAATTAAAACATCTCATTTCTCTGTTTATTACAGAAAGAAATGAGATGTTTTTTTTATTATAAATCCTATTTACTATATGTTTATTTATTATGTACTGTATACATGTCCTTTATCTTCTACTTTACTTCAATTAAATTTAAACATAAAAAAAGAGACCTAACAGGTCTCGAGTGCGGCTCATCGCATCCATTTATAAACA
>ERZ1023497.166-NODE-166-length-28691-cov-107.381443_pt1 | contig 28691 bp, 32 predicted proteins | sample MGYA00380543_ERZ1023497 | MGnify/ENA primary metagenome ERZ1023497 (study PRJEB33173, sample SAMEA4830384) | metagenome | study: EMG produced TPA metagenomics assembly of the PRJEB25223 data set... | reverse complement strand
TAGTATGTTTTTATGGTTCGCAGATGCTTCATCTGCATAATAGACCCTAACTACTGAAGTAGTATGTTTTTATGGTTCGCAGATGCTTCATCTGCATAATAGACCCTAACTACTAAAGTAGTAAGGGTCTATAAAAAAATAGAACACTATCGTGTTCTATTGTAGTATTAATTATTTGATTCGATGTCTGATACGATTTCTTTTGTTTTGCTTTCGATGTCTTCAAAATCTTTTTTGAAGATGTATGCAAATACAACTGCACCGATTCCAGCAACTAGTGATACAGTTAAAATTGTACCAAATACAAATTTAAATAAACCTTTAATAAAATTACACATTCTGTTCACCTCAATAATTTAATAGCATGTCTATATTCAATAATAGCACACTTAAAAGCATCAATAAATATATACCTATTATTCATTTTTTTATTCCAGTAATATCACAGGAAATTTTATGATACGATATTGTAAGAAGTAAAAAGCGTTAATATAGGTAAATTACATTGACTATATTATTTATTAATAACATATCTATATTATCATAATTAAGATTAAACTGTGAAATGTTTACATGCAAGAATCACAAAAAACGACTATGATAATCATAGTCGTTACTCGATAACTCAGAAAACAATTATTAGTTTCTCCACCATGCGGACATAGCTGATTTTGCTGCTTGATAGTACTCATTCATAGTATCACCTCAATAAACTAATAAAGATTTTTCTATGTTGTATGTTTATAATAACCACTACATTATTCAATAGCAATTAATAACAAATTACAATAAAGTTACAATCATGTTATATATAATATTCATAGGAGTGTATAAAAAATGCAATTTGTCCAATCAGATATAATGACTCATCGCGGATCACATTTTGACTTAGGCGTTAAAACTGCTCAATGGATGCAACAAACACCTTTACTAAAAAATAGAGAAAAAGAATGGCGCAAACGTATGCCTCGTTTTGATATACATATTAAAGAGACTTATGATATCTTCCAAACCTATGCACCACATATTTGGGAAGAAATAAAAGGTATGCAAGAAGTTTTAAATTTACCATCTAACCAAATGGTATTGAATTTTGCTCATTATCGTTTTACGCCGTTAAAAAATAGTGGCTGTACGGTTTATTTAGGCAACGATTACATGGTACGTAATTACGATTACCACCCTGCTACTTATGATGGTAGATATTTATTATTTCAACCTACTGATGGCGGACTAGCTCAAATTGGCCCCACTTCAAGAGTTACAGGAAGAATGGATGGTATGAACGAAGCCGGATTAGTAATGGGTTATAATTTCATGCACCGTAAAAAACCCGGTGATGGTTTCGTCTGTTATATGATAGGTCGATTAATTTTGCAATACTGCAAAGATGTCGAAGATGCCATAAAATTATTGAAAACCATACCACACCGTAGTTCATTCAGTTATATCGTTATGGATAAAGCTTTAAATCATGCCATTATTGAAGTATCACCACGTTCGATTGACGTCAGATATGATAATACATGCACGAATCATTTTCAGCTCTTAACTCACGAAAATAGAAATTATACTAAAGAGTCCAAAGCACGTTTAGATCGTTTGAATCAAAGTACACAGCACCAATTAAATAAATTTGACGCTTTTGAATTATTTAATAACCCTGATTTTGATATTTACAGTAAACTATTTAATAGCTGGTCTGGAACGATACATACTAGTATGTATGAACCTCAGCAATTAGCCGCTTGGATAAGTCTAGGAGAAAACAGCAAACCAACATACTTTGATTTTCAACAATGGCTCAATGGCACATCACTTGATGTTTCAACATTTAAAGGCTACATTGATACCGACCTTACATTTGCTACTTATTAATAACTAAAGGGACAAACACCAATAGTGATTCAACTTGGTGAAGCTTCACTATAATGGTCGTTTGTCCCTTTATTTAGTCGATATAAATATCGCCCTGATTTGTATATAATTCAATTATATTTTGCCCATTACCTACTTTATTATGTTGAAAGTAAGGATTGTTGACATGTGATTTCCCTTTTAATGGATTTAATTTTAACAGTGTATCTTGAGGTTTCTGTGCATAGGAAATATTAATATTTCCTTCGTTCGTAGAAGCTTTCACATCTGTATTGGATTTCATATCAGCTAACATAATATTACTATCTTCAGTTAATAAGATCGTATCTTTTAATAAACTACGTGTCACTTCAATTTTATTTTGCGTTTTAAGATTGCCTTGTTTAATCTTACTATCAGATATAGCTACTGATGAAAAGTCAGACTGATACGTTAAATTTTTTATTGTAGAATTTTTCACTTTAAACCCTTCACTATTACCGTGTTCAGTATATACTTTAACATCACCCAAACGCAGTTGATCTAATTGAATAAATTGCGAATGTAATTCCATATCAAGATTAGCTGAGGCTTGTTTAGGAACTGTAATATATACTGTACTATGAATATTTTTAAATGGATTAAAGTTCAAACCGTAATGATCTTCATTGTTATTTTTTTCCGTTACATTAACTTTATCAGCATGACGTTTAATATTTACATCTTTCGATCCTTTATATGTAATGTTAAACTTCTCACCTTGCCGTACTTTAACTGCTGCATTCTTCGTCGCCACATTAATATCTTCAATCTCATCATCATGGTAATTTTGTGATACTTCATTCGTTTTATTATCTTGTTGTTCAAATGAAAACCAAAATAAACAAGCTAACACGAAGCAAACGACGAATATGGTTAGACCACAAATGAACAACTTCTTCATTCTACAGCACTTCCCTTAATCGTTTTAATATTCCATCTTAAATATTTTAAAATTGCACGATAAACTAACTCAGCAAGTTTTAAAATTAATACAAACAGTACAATTCCTAAACCACTGTAGGAAAATGCAAAAAGGTAATTACTAATTGCTAAACTGATATTATGGTTAATCACACCATGAACAATTAACAATAACGGTGAAATAAACAGCATAAAAGACACGAGCAATAGTACAAACATAATACATGCTATAAACACCATAGGAATTAAAATTAATAATAAAGAAAAGATACCCATACCTAATGAAGCAATAATTGCTCTAATTATAGTTTTAGCATTCGTTTTATATTCTGCATAACTAATCGCATTTTTAGCTTTAATTTCTTTTCCAATAACTTTAGGGGATTCAAGCTCTCCCATAATTTGATATTCATTTTTCCCATTTTTCTCTAAGTCAAAAAAGTAACTCTCATATTCAAACATGATTTTATCACGTTCTTGTCTTGGTAAACGTTCCAGTTCTTGTTCGAGCTCATTTAAAAATGTAATTTTGTCCAAAATTATCTCCGCCAATTATCATTAATTATGACTATCATCTTGCTATAGTTCTATTATTTACGGTTTTTAACTACAAACACATACTTTACTCTATACGTTTCACACTAAAAAGTTGACGAAATTCACTTTTTACACCTGTTTCAACCGTATTCATTTCATTATTTAAATATAGCATAGCTATTTTACAGTTGCATCTCTCACCTACAACTCCTATAAAAAATAATGTAAATTTAAGAGTTAATAATTTTCCCAATTATAAGTTAATTTGCTATAATTACATCAATAGATTGAAGGGGGAATACAAATGACAAGTCTAAAGACTTATTTTAACGACAGTCAGCTACTTAATGAATACATCGAAAATATGACTGTTAATAAAGATGGTGTGGAAACAATTTATAATTCTTTTTCTGTGCCAAATACAGAAAATGATAACATCGAAAAAATTAAAGCAGCTAATTATGATAAAGTACTTGTTATCACAGAGGATTGGTGTGGGGACGCTATGATGAACCTTCCAATCTTAAAACATATTAGTGAACTATTAAATTTAGAAGTTAGAGTCTTCCATCGTGATGACGATACTAATTTAATTGATCAATACTTAACAAATGGCACTGCCCGTTCTATTCCTATATTCGTCTTTTTAAATGATGAATATCAACAGGAAACTGTATGGGGACCACGTGCACGCCAAGTTCAAAAATTTGTAGATGAAGCTCGTGCCAATCTACCAGCGAAAGATGACCCAACATTTGAAGAAAAATCAAATGAAGTTCATGCGATTATCTCCAATCGTTATAAAACAGATTCACAAATGTGGAAAGCAGTGTTTGAATCTATCATTGAACAATTACGCCACAAATAATAATAAAAAGGTATATACACTTCGAGCGAAGTGCATATACCTTTTTTACTTTATATATCTTTTTTAGTTACATAGAATAAATTAACGATAAATAAAATTATGATTGAAGCTGCTGATATAAACCATTGCCAATTCGTAAAAGTAAAATCATCTGATGTAGTTTTGTTTGGTAAGTAGCTAAATGGTATATATTTTAATGAATCTTGAATATTATCACCAATTTTAGGAATCATTGGGATAAATGGTTCTGCAAATGGTACAAGGAATATTAAAATAATTCCTACAGTATAAATTAAAGCTGTCTTTGGAATAACTAATGCAAATAAATATAATAACAAACCGAAAAACAGATGGAATATAAGATAAAATACTAATAATTCCCAGCACTTTTCAGCAGTGACATTTTTACCATCTACTATATTTTGAACAATAATAACAAATGCCACTAAAAATCCTGACATAAGTAAAGCGATGATTATCATTGAACATACTTTCGCAATAAAGTATCCAACTCTATTTTTAGTTTTATTCATAAACAATTGTAACGTACCTTGAGAAATATCTCGCGTAATCGTTTTAATTACAAAAAGTAAACCTACAATTGAGAAGAACCAACTGCCGACTGCCAGTATAATATTGCCGTCTACTTTATCTAACTGCTGTACAAATAATACAGTCATTCCAGCCATTGCACCATATGTTAGAAGTAAAGCTAAATAAGTCAATGGGCTTCTAAAAATACTGTACACATCATATTTGATTAATTGAAAGCTATTCATTATTGGTCACCTCTCTGATTAATATTAAAGTAAGTATCACGTAATGAACTTTTTCGTGTTTCAATAAATTTCGGATATACTTCAATACTTGCCAAGCCTTTAAGTAAAGCTTGATAACTTTGTTGTGCCCGTATAACAACTTCTTTATTCGCACGTTGTGACTCAATAATTTCATAATGTTCTTTCAAATACGTATGTGCTTGTTCAAAGTCTTCATCCTCAAATATTATAACTGTTGAGTCTGTAGGTGCACCCTCGTCCATATTAACATCCTGAACAAAATTGCCATCTCGTAAAAATACCGCTCTATCGCAAATTAATTCAATGTCTTCCAACTTATGACTAGAAATGAGAATTTTCATATCAAGCTCTTTTACAAGTTGTTTAATAGTCGTTAACACATCAATAGAACCATCTGGATCCATGCCATTTGTAGGTTCATCCAAAATTAAATACTTAGGTTTGTTCATTAATGATACAGCAATAGCTAATTTTTGCTTCATACCCATTGAGTATTTTTTTACTTTCTTTTTAATATAAGGTTCCATGCCGAAAGTTTGGATAATATGATTAGCATATTTTTTGTCAAAACCTTTTCCTAAAACTTGGGCGAATAGTTTTAAATTATATAAGCCAGATTTATTATCGTATAATTTCGGATGTTCTATTAAATAACCAATATTTTCATTATTAGCTAATTCTACTTTTCCTTGAAAGTTAATAATATTACCATTCATAACCTTCATAAGTGTTGTTTTACCTACACCATTTTTCCCGATAAGTCCCACAATACGACTATCATTAAAATCAAAGTCAATATGATCAAGTACATTGTTACTACCATACTTCTTTGTAATATCTTGTAATTGCATAAATACCTCCTATTAATTTACGAAATACGATAAATCAACAAACTAAATTTAACATAGTAAAAAAACATTTAAATAATAAAATATAACGGTAACAACCTCATTTTTATATGTACAAAATATATAGTTATTATAGTTCTAAACACAACATATTATACACAACTCAATCGGAAATTCAATCAAGGCCAAAAAAATTGCTACTAAAAATAATATAATTTACTTTTAGTAGCATGCGATTGTTATTTCTTTTTGTTTTTCAATCGATCGTTTCTTCTATTAATAAATGCACATATCATAAACAAAATTGCTGCTAGCAATAGCTTTATTCCTGAGCCTTCGTTGCCAGTAGCTTGTAAATAATATCCTACGATAAATAAAATTATCGCAATCGTCACAAATATTTTTGTTAAATGCTTCAAATTTTTTCACCTCGAACACGTTTATTCTACCAAACATCTAGTAAAATTAACAATCTTATTATTAAAGTACTTAAATAATACTGTTAATGATTATATAAATATATTCTTAAATATATTGTTTGCAGTTCATTATAAGTAATGCTAAACTATAAGTGTATCCACAGAATATACTACACAAACCCCCAGTCTGGTACCAGCAGACATGGGGGTTTTTTTGTGTAAGGCCACTACTTATCTTTCCATTTGTTTTCTAACCAAACGCGAAAAATAACAAGTAAGCTACCTGACAATAAAGTTGTTACGGCATCTTGCCACCACATAATATACTACACCTCCCACAATCAGTTTGGCATGTAGGAATTGATGGCCTATCCATATTCTAACATAAATACAGAACGTATGTTCGCTATTTTATCTGTGAATTTTAAAAATTTAAAATATAATATAAAGAACACTTTATCTTTATTTCATTTCAAGATAATATAAGAATGTACAAAGAAATGAAAAGTAAAGAGAGGTTGAATTAAATATGAACCCTTTAGCCTTAGATTTGAATGAAAAATTATCTAACGCAAAACCAGAAGTTGCTGACATGCTTTCCGATTTAGGAAAACTAATGTACTATCCAAAAGGTATACTGTCACAATCTGCTGAAGCTAAAACAACACAATATAATGCTACTATTGGTATGGCTACATATAAAGACAGTAAAATGTACGCTGATACATTAAATGAAGTATTTAATCATCTTGAACCTGATGATATCTTCCCTTATGCACCACCTCAAGGAATCGAATCATTACGTCAATTATGGACTCAAAAAATCTTAAAAGACAATCCAGACCTAGCTGAAAAAGATATTTCACGTCCAATCGTGACAAATGCATTAACACATGGTTTATCATTAGTAGGAGACTTATTTGTAAACAGTCAAGATACTATTTTATTACCTGAACACAATTGGGGAAATTATAAATTAGTCTATTCTACGCGTCATAACGCAGAAATTCAAACATATTCAATCTTTGATGAAGACGGTCATTATACAACAGAAGCACTTGTTCGCACTTTAGAAAGCTATGACAAAGATAAAGTTATCTTAATCTTAAACTACCCTAATAACCCAACTGGCTACACTCCTACAAAAGAAGAAGTCGCTCAAATTGTTGAAGCAATTAAAGGATTAGCTGAACGTGGAACAAACGTTATAGCAGTAGTAGATGATGCATATTATGGTTTATTTTATGAAGATGTTTATACACAATCAATATTTACAGCATTAACAAACTTACACTTGAATAACTTATTACCTATCCGTTTAGATGGTGCTACAAAAGAATTTTTCGCTTGGGGCTTACGTGTAGGATTCCTCACATTTGGTATTAATGACGATGCAACTAAAAATGTGTTAGAAGCAAAGGTTAAAGGTCTTATTCGTAGTAATATTTCTAGTGGACCTCTGCCATCACAGAGTGCGATTAAATATGTTTTAGAAAACCACGAAACTTTTGATAAAGAAATTCAACATAACATGGAAACATTACAAGCACGTTATGAAGTTACTAAAGAAGTGGTTTATGCTGATAAATATACAAAATTCTGGCAACCATACGATTTCAATTCAGGTTACTTTATGGCCTTACAAGTCAAAGGTGTAGATCCTGAAGCATTAAGAATCCATTTAATTGATAATTACTCTATAGGTATTATTGCATTAAATGATACAGATATTCGTATTGCATTCAGTTGTGTAGAAAAAGATGATATTCCACACGTTTTTGATTCTATTGCGCAAGGTATTGATGATTTACAAGAATAAAAAAAGCATTTGGTGAATACGTTGTTCACCAAATGCTTTTTATTTATCTATGCGCCTTTAACACTCGTGTCATTTCTTCAATTTTACCTGCATGCAGTGGAATATGTACTGCATTTAAAGTTAACAATTCGTCTAGTGTATCACAGCCTGCAATAGTTTCTGTTAATTCTTGGGATAATTGTACGTCCGTTAACGTACGAGCGCGTTCTGGCAATGTTTTGATATGTGAAAAAATTTCATCTAAACTTGGAATTTCTTGGTCACCCCAATTTTCTGGGCTAGACCCATAACCAAATATACTTGAATAATAAGGAACGTCAACAACATTTTGTTCACAAAGTGATAAGGCTGATTCAAATACAGATAAAACATGACCATACTGCCAAAGTATTGTGTTTGGAAATACTTCAGCTTTATTATCAATGACTTCATCAACCCCCCACTTCTCGTAGCCTGAGAGTAAATAATTGACCCCTAAGTCAATGACATCGAATACTGTTTTATTTGTCATAGAATCCATCCTTTCTTTTATTTCTATCACAACACAAAACCATGATAAATTTGTGTCTGTGTCAATTCTACATTAATTCTCCTTTTTTTACTCTTATAAAGAATTATAATAAGCGAAAAGTTAACATTTTAAATTAATAATTATTAACAAATAACACGCTCCATATATTTAAATAATATGAAAAATAATCCCAAAGCAACGTTCAAATTAAATAAATATTGCGTATCAAAACTACATTTAAAAATCATGCTATAATCAAAAGAAAAAAGGAGCACTATATGATGAAAAAAGAAAAACAATGTCAAAGTTGCGGAATCCCTCTAGATAAAAATACGCCACAGGGTACTGAAGAAGATGGCAGTTTATCACTCAAATACTGTATACACTGTTATCAAAATGGTCAATGGACATTGGATTTAAGTTTTGATGAGATGTATGATTACAACTTGAAAAGATTTCAAGAGTCAGACATGAATAAATTTCAAAAAATGATTCTATCTAAAATGTATACAAAAAAATTCATGCGTAAGTTAGACCGTTGGAAATAACACATAATATTCTAATTTGACTCGCACCATGACTAACGACACAAAGGTCACAAAATAGTATAAAAAAGATGATTCTAACACTGATGAATCACAACAAACACCAAATGTAGAGCAACCTGTACAACAAGAATCTACCGACCAAGAAAAAATGGAATCTTATGCTAAGTTGGCAAAGAACATGGTTATACTGGCATACCTAATGATGATGCTATGAGTGATATTCCAATCGGTCAAATTGAATTACCATCAGATGAAGTAGTAAGAGAAGAAACTAAACTACAATATCATGATGTAATTGAAGCAGAAGAAACAACAGATGCAAGAATGAGGTTAAATAAATAAAATAACCCACCTAAGCAAGGTGGGCTTTTGTGTTTTCTTATATTTTTCAGTAGTACCAAGTTTAAATGATCAACATCACGTTTTACCTGTTCTCAATGTAGACATTACCGTTGGGCTTAATCTAATATCGTTTGTTTGTATTCACTTATATTATCTCAACCATTCGTACCATTTATATTTCTTATTACCTATTTCTTCATATTTACCGTTACCTATGTGTTTAATTCCTAAGTGTTTCAAATGTAAAATTCTAGCTATTCTAATGAATTCGGGTATTAAAACTATAAATGCAATTAATCCTATAATTATATAGATATTCATGTTTGCATTACCTCCCAAATTGTAATATTATAATAGTTGAAAAGGGTAGCCCGAATTAACAGGCTTTGAAAAGTGAATTACTTATCTTCTTTGTTGTTCCGCTTTCGGTCTAGGACGCCGAAATGCCACAATCTAAGTTGTTTTAAAATTCCTGGCGTTCGCATTATAGTTGCGATTGCTAGGAATTTTTCTATATCATCCACTAATAACACCCCCTTTTCAAGAGTGTTAGTAAGGTGTATCTCAACCTTACATATATAATTACACTACACAAAACGTAAGTAATCAACTACTTTATTTAATCTTTTTAATTATTTTTATCTCCACACTGCCTCAAATCCAACTTAGTTATTCTCTTGTTTTCATATAAATATAAATCTCGTGTATATCGCTCAACTTTATGAATAAATCCTAACATTATTAAACTACTGAAAATTACAAAACCATAAAAAAGACGCTTTCCAAAAGGCTAAGTAACCTTTTGGAAAACGTCTTGCATTAATTATTTTATTATTGCTATTGCCACGCCATTAGAATAACCATGTCATTTCTTTTATGTCTGCTGCATTTAAATTAAACATCTCTGGATAGCTCTTAATTTGTGCTTTATAATAATCCGTTTCTTGTTTATCATGTAACAAAATATCCATTCCTGAAGATGTTAACAATGAAGCATTGAAACGAATAACTAATATGTTTGAGTCTAAATACACAACTTGCCACTTACTCTTTATTAGTTTTAATACGCCTTTACAGTCCAAACAAATTGTGTACCTTTTAATTTATCATAGCCTTCAATTGATTTCATTTTATTATTTTTTCGAAATCGAACCTGATCTAACAATGTAAGGGGTTGGTTATTAACAATTGAGTACGTAATTGATGGTTCTGTTCTATCCCCTTTCAACCACAAATTGAATGTAGTCCCAATAATTTGCCAAGACCAAGTCAAATATTTTTGATAATTCATACAAAAACTCCTATTCCTTAAAACAAATTAAAGTTCCTAATTATTATGTATACACTACTATGAAATATTAGTGGTTGAAAATAGATATTTTCTTAAATGTGATATATCTATAATTTTTGATATATATACCATGAATAAAAAAATGGAAATAATACAAGAATAACAACCAACGAAATTGTTATAACCGAATTTATAACACTTAATAGGCCTAAAATAAACAAAAGTAAACCTACTATAATATAAATATATGCAGCTAATCTATGCGTCTTTTTCCACACAAATTCATTGTCTTTAGTCCATTTATTTATTATTCCTAAAGTATTATTTTTAGGGACTTTTGGCAAATAATTACCAATAACTATTAATAATAAACCTATCATTGTCGGGATAATAAAATTAACCGAGATACTAAAACCCAAAGCATTAAAAATAATAATCAGAAAGATGAAATACAAAAATGCCAGTACTAATGGATTTAATATATTATTTAAAGATTTCATATTCGAAAATTTATTCTGACTTTTGTCTGTAGCTAATTTAATATTAGTAATAATATAACAAAATAGCATTATAGCTATGCTGATAATAAAGGCAAATTATTTATTCGCGCTCCAATTGACATCCCCACTATCATTATATTGCATAGGTATTGCATCAGGTAAAAATGGTAACACAATTAACCATGTCATAATAGCGACACCAATGATCAATAAACTAAACCAAGTTTGTTGTAATAAATATTTCATAAATCTTCTCCTCACTTAATCATTTTTGAATTGTATTATCCATTTAATAACACCATCAAATACAGATAAATTCAAATGGTAAAAAATATACTTACCTTGTCTTTCTGTATAAACTAACTCATTGAATCTTAAAATTTTTAAATGTTGAGAAACGCTTGCTTGACTCATATTAAAATGGTTAGCAATATCACTTGCAGTCATTTTTTGGTCTTTCAACATTTCTAAAATTTCCCTTCTTGTTTCATCTGACAGAGCTTTAAATATATCTTTCATGAACCACACCTTTTCATTTAATCATTTAAGTAATTACTTAAATGTTATCTTTTATTTAATTGTTTGTCAACCAACATCATATTCAAGCATATTCTTAAGAGTTTTCAAAGGTAGTTGTAAAACTACAAAATGTTCTGTATAAAAATATCATTAGTATTATCAAATGAATATATATCTATAACGACCTTCTAATAATCACACCATAAAAAAGACGCTTTCCAAAAGGCTAAGTAACCTCTTGGAAAACGTCTTGCATTAATTATTTTATTATTGCTATGACCGATGAACAGTTGATTTACTATAAAATCAATGTTTAGTGGTCATTTTACATCATACCTGGCATGCCGCCCATACCTGGTTGTGGTTCATTATCTTCTTTTTCTGGTAGGTTAGCTACAACCGCTTCAGTTGTTAAGAACATTGCTGCAACACTTGCTGCGTGTTGTAATGATGAACGTGTTACTTTTGTAGGGTCTACAATACCAGCATCAAGCATATTTACCCATTCATTTGTAGCTGCATTAAAACCTACACCTACTTCTGCATTTTTAAGACGTTCAACGATAATTGAACCTTCTAAACCAGCATTTTCAGCAATTTGACGTACTGGAGATTCTAACGCTTTAAGTACAATATTAACACCAGTTGCTACGTCGCCTTCAGCTTCGATAGCATTTACTTTGTCGTAAATGTTCATTAATGCTGTACCACCACCAGCAACAATACCTTCTTCAACTGCTGCACGTGTTGAGTTTAATGCATCTTCAATACGTAATTTACGTTCTTTTAATTCTGTTTCACTTGCTGCACCTACTTTAATTACTGCAACGCCACCTGCTAATTTTGCTAAGCGTTCTTGTAATTTTTCTCTGTCAAAGTCAGAATCTGTTTCTTCTACTTGTGCTTTAATTTGACTAACGCGTGCATCAATACTATTTTGGTCGCCATCACCATCGACAACAGTAGTATTATCTTTTGTTACTTCTGCTTTGTTCGCAGTACCTAACATATCTAAAGATGCATCTTTTAATTCTAAGCCTAAATCATCTGTAATAACTTGTGCACCAGTTAAGATAGCTAAATCTTCTAACATTGCTTTACGACGATCACCAAAACCAGGTGCTTTCACAGCTACTGCTGTAAATGTTCCACGCATACGGTTTAAGACGATATTTGTTAATGCATCGCCTTCTACTTCATCCGCTACGATTAAAATTGGTCGATTAGATTGAACCACTTGCTCTAATAGCGGTAAAATATCTTGGAATGAAGAAATCTTTTTATCTGTAATTAAGATATAAGGTTTTTCTAGTTCTGCAACCATTTTGTCAGAATCAGTAACCATATATGGTGATTGATATCCTCTATCAAATTGCATACCTTCAACTACTTCTAATTCTGTATTGAAACCACTTGATTCTTCTATTGTAATTACACCATCATTACCAACTTTTTCCATCGCTTCAGAAATATATTTACCAATTTCTTCATCCGCTGCTGAAATAGAACCAACTTGTGCAATTTCATTTTTATTTTCAACTTTTTGTGAAATATCATGTAATGCTGTAATCGCAACATCTACAGCTTTGTCTATACCTTGTCGAATACCAACAGGGTTAGCACCACTCGTTACGTTTTTCAATCCTTCTTGAATCATTGCTTGTGCTAATACAGTTGCAGTAGTCGTACCATCACCAGCAATTTCATTTGTTTTATTTGCTACCTCTTGTACTAATTTTGCACCCATATTTTCATATGGATCTTCTAGTTCGATTTCTTTTGCAATCGTAACACCATCATTAGTAATTAAAGGTGATGTATATTCTTTATCTAAAACAACGTTACGTCCTTTTGGTCCGATTGTAACTTTAACAGCATTTGCTAATTTATCTACACCACGTAACATTGATTGACGCGCATCTTCTGAGAATCTTAAATCTTTTGCCATAATTAATTAACCTCCATGTTGTTTAATTATTTTACCGTTACTTTTATTATTGAATGACTGCTAAAATGTCATCTTCATTTAAAATTAAATATGTTTCTTCACCGTGTTTAATTTCAGTTCCAGCATATTGTTGGAAAACCACACTATCGCCTTCTTTGACCTCAGGAGTAACACGAGTACCATCATCTAACAGACGTCCTGCACCAACTGCAATTATTTTACCTTCATTTGATTTTTCTTTAGCACTATCCGTTAACACGATACCACTTTTAGTTGTTTGTTCTTGCTCTACTTTTTCAATAATTACTCGGTTACCTAATGGTTTTAACATGTATTGTTCCTCCTTAAAAATTCAAAAACTTTTAGCACTTATATATATAGAGTGCTAATACAATTTTAATAATAATCAAAGTTGGTCAATAATTCAAGCAAAAACTATCGGGGGTTTATTTTGTAGTAATCTCAGTTTTACGATAAAATAAAGTATATTATTATTTTTGGAGGTAGAAAATGTCACGTTTATGGGTGTCCATACTTACATTATTGATTTATGGACTTGCACAATTTGGTCCAGCGCTTATCTTATCAACTGGTATACTCGGTAACTTAAGCGGGGAAAATCTTAGAATTACTGGAATTGCTACTCAAGTGGTGCTATTTTTCATTGCTTTCATTATTATAGCAGTGTTACATCTTAAAATATCAAATCCCACAGAGTTAGAGCGTCAACCTAAAGAAAAAAAACGCTATATTATTTTATGGGCATTCGTCGGCTATTTTATTGTTATGATTTATCAAATCATTGCAAGTTTGATAAATATACATATTCTAGGTGCCCCTCAAAAGAGCCCTAATACAGAACGTATATTACAAATTGCCAATGCGTTTCCAATATTTATAGTTTTAATCGCTGTTATTGGCCCTATATTAGAAGAATATATATTCCGTAAAGTTATTTTCGGTGAACTGTACAATATCTTGAAAGGTAACAAGTTAGTTAAGTTTTTAATTGCTAGTATAGTCAGCTCGATATTGTTTAGTGTCGCACATGGCGATCCTTCTTTCTTCATTATTTATTTTGGTATGGGCATGATTTTTTCAGCTTTCTATGTATATACTAAACGGATTTGGGTTCCAATACTGATTCATGTATTTCAAAATGGATTTGTTGTTGTAGTACAAATTTTAATTGGTCCAGATAAAATTAAAGAACTTCAACAATCTACATCATTTATTATAAATTTCTTTATTTAAAATAAGCATCTTATCAATTACTAAGAGTAAAATAAAACCACCTCCAAGTAACTTCTCATTACAAATGAATTTATTTGGAGGTGGTTTTCTATGACTAAAGCATATTCAATTGAATACTATAATAAAGTTAAAATGTAAAAAATTAGAAGCCTAGAAAATAGTAAAAAACATTTCACTTACAATCTAGTTTTCACCACTTTACTTATATTGTTTAACCAGTGAAAACTATCTAGTGTGTTACAATTTAAATTATTAAAAAAGGTGGTCAACATTATGGAAAATGATTTAACCAATCCTATAATATCAGTATATGCATCTATGAAAATATTTCGATCACAAGCAGTACCAGGAACTTTGACTCTTTTAAGAGATAGAATTCAATTTCAAGCAACAGGAGTCATAGAAGGTTCTGAAATTAAGGATACATTTTTATTTAGCGACATTAAAAATATTAAATCAGGTATTTCTTTTAGTCCTTTTAGAATAGCTATTACTGAAAAAAGTGAGGAGAATTGGATTTTCGATCAAGTCCCTCGTCAAGATGCGAAGAAATTTGTTGACCTTTTTAATACCATAAAATGAAAAATGTTGTTCTAATACCTTGTCACGTACATTTAAACCAACCCACATCACACTTAAGTTAACTGCATAATAAGAACAATCTCTAAATTAACTTAGAACTAAATAAAAAATAGGCTACTTATACCCAGATGAATTCTAGGAATGAGTAGCCTATTTTTGATAACATGCATTTATTTTTTTCTTCTATGAATGAAATAGGTAGTAACAACACCGATAAATATCACTATTATACCAGCTATTAAAGTAAATAATACACGTTCAAATTTCAAGCCTTTATCTGCTTTCTCAGCTTCTTGGCGTGTTTGAGTCGTTTCTGTATCATCACTTTCTTCATATTCATATGCACCTTGAGTCTTTTTAGTTTTTGGCGCTTTTAAATCAGGCATTGAACCGATTTCTCCTGTAATTAATGACAATACTTGATTATCTAAATTTTTATAGTAATCATCAAATTTAATAGGATTAAAATACTGAAACTTAAAATAGTTTGTACTTTTTTGTAACTCTCTTAAATAAGAATTATCGGTAAATTTCTGTTTTGAAAAAATAGCATTTATATCACTATCCGAAACATTACTGTCATCATTATTCAATGCTTTAACTTGTTTTAAAACATAAGGATTATATTTAAATGAACCCGGAGCAAGTTGACGGAAGCGATTCATCACATTACTATCGGAATCTTCATTTGAATCTTTCTGTTGATTCGCCAAATCACCAAATGTTTGTGCTGAAGCTGGCTTAGCACCTGAACTAGTAGCATTTTTATTTTGCTCATAATTATAGGATAAACTATCATTTTGATAATTTGATGGATTACTATCTCTACCACTATTAGAATTTACATCAGTTGAATTATTTATGCTGTTGCTATTTTGTTTAACCTTATTAGAAGACTGAGATAAATCACCATAATTACTATCGTCGGAAGTTGCCACTCTATTATCATTTACGTTTGATGCATTGCCTGATGTTTGTGAAGATGGACCACCAGTTGGATAAGTTGTGTTTCCACCATTCACCCCATCGTTATGGGTCGAGTTTGATTGTCCACTTCCTCCAGTTTGCGGTGGTTCTGTTTGTCCGCCCCCACTTGCCGGTGTATCATTTGGATATCCATTTCCTGCTGTGCCTCCATCTTGCGGCGGTTCTGGCTCTACATTGTCATCGGGTTGCGTATTGTTTGACTGGTCTCCATCTGTATCACCTGTTTGCGGTGGTTCTGTTTGTCCACCTCCACTTCCTGGTGCATCGTTTGGATACTCAGTTCCTGCTGTGCCTCCATCTTGCGGCGGTTCTGGCTCTACATTGTCATCGGGTTGCGTATTGTTTGACTGGTCTCCATCTGTATCACCTGTTTGCGGTGGTTCTGTTTGTCCACCTCCACTTCCTGGTGCATCGTTTGGATACTCAGTTCCTGTGGTACCTCCATCTTGTGGCGGCTGAGGCTCTACACTGTCATCGGGTTGTGTGCTTGGTTGTTCTCCCGTCGTATCACCTGTTTGTGGTGGCTCTGTTTGTCCTGTCCCATCTCCTGTTGTATCGCTTGGATACTCAGTTCCTGTTGTGCCTCCATCTTGTGGCGGCTGAGGCTCTACATTGTCATCGGGTTGTGTGCTTGGTTGTTCTCCCATCGTATCACCTGTTTGTGGTAGTTCTGTTTGTCCTGTCCCATCTCCTGTTGCATCACCCGGATATTCACTCCCTGTTGAGTCTCCAGTTTGTGATGGCTCTGTTTGGGTATTGTTATCTAGCTGTGAACTCGGTTCTTCATTGGATACATTTCCAGAAGTATCTGTTGTATTTTCACCTTCTGTTGACTTCCCATCTTGTGATGTTGTGTCATCTTGTAATGTCGATTCACTGTCATTCATATCAGTATTCTGTGTTGACTGCTCTACTGCATCATTATCAGTTGTATATTCAGTTGAAACTGGCAATTGATTCTCATCTATGTCAGACGATGATATTGGAGCTGTTCTTATATTAGGTACTTCTGAAGATCCTGTCTTACTATTGTCAGGTTGAGCTAAAGCCGTACCTTCACTATATGGTTGTGAACTATTATCATTTATTGCCTTATCCACTTGATTATTATCATTATTATTTAAAGTATTAGTATCTGATATAGCTTGCTTGTCAGTGTAATCAGTTGTGTAGCCTGTCTCGGCATTTATAGGTGATGCTACTATAAAAGGGACACTTAACGATACTACCGCACTAGAAAGTGTATATTTTAATATAGTTTTATTTTGCACTAAGGCCACCTCCTAAATTACTAAAAGTTATTATACTTAGTATATTAGAAAACTGTTTATTTTTCATTAAAATTAAGACAATGAAAAGGAATATTAATATCTTTGAAAATAAATGTAAATTATAGTTTACAAACAAAAGTATATTTATTATACTAGGTATATATTATAAATTAACTGAGAGGTGCATTAAGATCATGGGTATCTTTAAAAGTAAAAAAAGTGAATTAGAAACATTCCAACAAATATTAGAAAACAGACGTACAATTTATAGTTTAGAAAAGGAAATTTCAATTTCTGATGATAAATTAGAAGCGATTATCGAGCATGCAGTTAAACATGTTCCATCATCTTTCAATTCTCAATCTACACGTATTGTTTTATTACTAAATGACAATCACGATAAATTCTGGGATATCACGAAAGATGAATTGAAAAAAGCTATGGGTGAAGATCGTGATTTCCAACCAACATCTGATAAAATAGACAACTTCAAACATTCTTACGGTACTATTTTGTACTTTGAAGATGAAACTGTCGTTGAAGGTTTACAAAATCAAATGCCAAATTATGCTGAAAACTTTGCAATTTGGTCATCACAAACAAATGCAATGCATCAATTTGCAATTTGGACTGCTTTAAGTACTGAAGGTATTGGTGCTTCATTACAACACTATAACCCACTAGTTGACGCAGCTGTAACTGAAACATTCGACATTCCAAAAACATGGAAATTGATGGCACAAATGCCATTTGGTAATATTCGTGAAGAAGCTGGCGATAAAGCATTTAATTCAATTGAAGATAGATTTTTAATTAAAAAATAAAATTGAAATTTAACTAAAGTCAAGTACCTACATAACTTGACCTAACAAAAATGACAAGTTCTATTGCAAAAATAGTTCTTGTCATTTTTGTTTTTCTTAAATTTTGTCAGTTTTTAACGCACGATTTAAATTTAATGAACATGATTTACTAAGTCACAATCTTATTTAACTTGTATTTTACCTAGTCATAGTAAACTTTGAAATTTGTCGGAATATTTAGTACATTTAATAAAACTAGATTACTAGAGGTGAAACTATGAATATCCAAATTTTTCAATTACAAATAGAACCTGCCAATGTGTCAACCAACGAAAAAAAAATTCAACATTGGTTTGAACAAAACCTAAATAGTGAAACAGATGTCGTAGTCTTACCTGAGATGTGGAATCAAGGCTATGCATTATCACAGCTAGATATTCTTGCAGATAATGATTTACAGCGCAGCTATAACTTTATTGCTCAACTTGCAAAAATGTATCAAGTAGATATTGTCGCTGGTTCTGTAGCTAATAAAAAAGATGGCAAAATCTTTAATACAGCTTTTACTGTGTTAAAAGACCAAACCTTAATCAACAGTTACGACAAAACACACTTAGTTCCGATGTTAGATGAACCTACTTATCTAACTGCAGGTTCAACAGTGCCTGAAAATTTCCAATTATCATCAGGTGTTGCTGTTACACAAATAATTTGCTATGACTTAAGATTTCCAGAACTATTACGTTATCCTGCACGTACAGGAGCTAAAATTGCATTTTATGTAGCACAATGGCCAGCAGTACGCTTAGATCATTGGCGTGCCCTACTCCAAGCACGTGCCATTGAAAATGATATTTTTATTGTTGCTTGTAATTCTTGTGGAGACGATGGAAACACTGAATACGCAGGACATTCTATGGTTATAAGTCCTAATGGAGAAATTATTGCAGAGGCGAGTAATTTAGAAAAACGAGTAAGTGTTACATTAAATATTTCTGAAGTTAACCAGCAACGTCAAAATATCCCAGTCTTTGATAATCTTAGACTAGATTTATATAAATAAAATAAAACCGTGAGCTTGGGAGGGACTCACGGTTTTGTAACTTATTATTAAGGGAATGTTTTTACAGTTATTTCTCTATCTATTTTTGGGGATGTTATTAATTATGAAAAAATTTAGTGAATTTACCGATTATTAAAATGATAAATTGAATGATGTTTACGATAGCTTACATGTTAATACTTAAATTACCTCTGTTATAGGTAATTTATTAATGACACTAGTATAGATTGAATCAAACTCAAATTATGAATACAGTTCTTATAGGGAAAGCTTAATAATTAAGCGAATTTCAAACTGTCTTCAAAATTAGTTCACTAAACCACCAAGAGTGTTAGTGATGTCTTTTGTCACAACAACAACCTCCTTTGTTTATATTACAAAGAAATGATTACTCTCTAATATAAGTATTGTTATAACTATACGAAGAAACAATTACGTATTTAGATTTCAACATTTATTAATCTTCTGCTCATTAAGAATAATAAATGACTAAGACACTAGTAGTCTTGCTATTGAGTACTCAAATCACTTCTTTGTGATACAAATACATTTAACCATGTTTTTTTGAAAAAATGTTTAATAATGCCCAAGTCGTTCATTTTAGTGCTTAACTGTAGTGCAAATATGTTAAAATTAAATATATAGTAAACAGCAAACAGTTAAGGACTCAAATTATACAGATAGGCAATAAGACGCCTAAAATTTAATTTAAATTGTATAATGTCAGTAAGGAGCGAAACACATGTTAAATGCAATAGAAAAACGTATTGACCATTTAGCTAAATATTTACAGCAACGCAACAATTTAGATCACATTTCTTACTTGAAAATACGTTTAGGTATGCAAGTTTTTGTGGGCAATATTTTTAAGACTGTTGTAGCTTATGGTGTTTCAATCCTGTGCCACTTATTTTTTTACACACTGACTGTTCATCTAACTTACGTAATTATTCGAACATTTGCGCATGGTGCACATGCAAAATCGTCACTACTGTGTCATGTTCAAAACTTATTATTATTTGTTTTTTTACCTTGGATTATTGTTTATACTAAAGTTGATATTGGGCTTATGTATATACTAGCAATATTAGGTTTTATAATATTAAGTATATATGCCCCTTCTGCAACTAAAAAACAACCTATTCCAAAAAGATTACACAAGAAGAAAAAAGTGAAAACTATAGTTGTAACTTTGTTATTAATTATAGGCTCATTATTGTTCAATGCACCTTATCAACAATTGATTTTGTTAGGCATTATTATTATCGCTGTAACACAATTACCTATATTTTTCCCTAAGGAGGATGTTTCTACATGAACTTATTAAATTCATTTTTCAGTTTTTTCGCCAAGTTTTTCGAGTTAATCGGTACAGTCGCAGGTATCAACCCATGTAGTGGTTGGTTTGATGAACCTGAAGTACCAGAAGAATTAACAAAATTATACGAATAATATTTAGATTAGAGAGTGTGTAAAAAAATGGAATTATATAACTCAGTGATTATACCTATTTTTCAAGTGATTATATTATTTTGTGTAATAAAAATTATAAGTGATTTAAAATACAACAAATGGGATTATATTTCAATTTTTGGGATTATAATCCCTGTTTCTTCTTTATTTTATATATTTATTGGTCCTGAAACGATTCCCATTTTATTAGTTTCAACACTTATCTTGATATACATAAGAAGTAAATTTCTTGGTTTAGTTGTTGCAATTCTTAGTTTCTTATTAATGTACATTTCTAATTTCTTTACGCTTTGGATTTCTGCAATGGTAGAGAGAGTTATACATAATGAATATATTTTGTTTATTAGTTACTCATTATTTTTCACTTTAATTTCTCTGTTACTAGCATTTTTAACTAGATTTTTTGTAAAAAAATTAACTAGTTCTATCCTTTCATTGAATAAAGCGTATTTAACATTAATCGGTATCATTTTATTAAGCACATTTATTACCCTATACATGTACATGCCGAAAAACATAATTTCTTATGGTGACTTTAAATATTTAGCTGTCATCTATGTGATTTTTATTATTACGATAGCGATATTAATAGTCACAGTTTCTTTCAGCATTATACGAGAAATTCAATATAAACGTAATATGAAAGAAATAGAAAACTATTATAAATACACGCTACAAATTGAAAAAATTAATAATGAAATGCGTAAGTTCCGACATGATTATGTTAATATCTTAACTACCATGTCAGATTATATTAGGGAAAACGACATGGCAGGTTTACGCAGTTATTTTAATGATGAAATATTACCAATGCAAGATAGCATGCAAATGAACACTGTTAAGATTAATGGGACTGAAAACTTACGCGTAAGAGAAATCAAAGGCTTATTAACTACAAAGATTTTACAAGCGCAAGAAAAAAATATTAGTATCAGTATTGAAGTACCCGAGCCTATCGAAAAAATAAATATGCCTATTATAGATTTAAGTAGAGTCATAGGTATCATATTAGATAATGCAATTGAAGCATCTGAAAGTATTACGGAGGATGCATTAATACGAGTTGCTTTTATTAAAAACTCTGATATCTCAGTTACTTTTATCGTTATGAATAAGTGTGAGGATGATATCCCACGTGTACATACATTATTTCAAGAAAACTTTTCGACAAAGCGCGGTAATCGTGGTTTGGGCTTATTTACGTTAAAAGAAATCACAGACTCAAATGCTAATGTTCTATTAGACACTACAATTGAAAATGGCTACTTCGTTCAAAAAGTAGAAATACTAAATTCTCAGTCATAAGGATGTGATAACTTGAAAATTTTCATATGCGAAGATGATGTGAGGCAGCGTGACAATATGGTTTCTATAATTGATAACTATATTATGATTGAAGAAAAACCAATGGAAATTGCATTGGCTACTGGTGATCCTTATGAGATTTTAGCAGAAGCTAAAAATCAGCAAGGCGTTGGCTGTTACTTTTTAGATATACAGCTTGATGCAGATATCAATGGCATTAAATTAGCAAGTGAGATTCGAAAACATGACCCAGTGGGCAACATCATTTTTGTTACAAGCCATAGTGAACTTACATATTTAACATTTGTTTATAAAATAGCTGCAATGGATTTTATCTTTAAAGATGATCCTGAGGAATTAAAATCTCGCATTATCGATTGTATAGAAACGTCTGAAACACGCTTAAATCTTTTATCGAAAGACAGTAGCGTTGAAACTATAGAACTTAAACGCGGTAGTAATTCAGTATATGTACGTTACGATGATATTATGTTTTTTGAATCTTCATCAAAATCACACCGTTTAATTGCGCATTTAGACAATCGACAAATTGAATTTTATGGTAACTTAAAAGAACTCAGTCAATTAGATGAGCGCTTTTTCAGGTGTCACAATAGCTTTGTGGTTAATCGACATAATATTGAATCCATTGATTCTAAAGAACGGATCGTTTATTTCAATAATCAAGAATATTGCTATGCATCAGTTCGAAATATAAAAAAAATATAAAAAATGCTGGAACATCAATGAAGTTCCAGCATTTTTTATATTAAAGTTGATTAGATTGCCAATAACAACTATTGAAGTCCTTTTTCCACTTCTGTTAAAGTTGGAATACTCTCAATAGCACCATATTTAGTAGTTACTTGTGCTGCTACAAAATTACTGAATTTCAAAATACTCGCTCCATGTTGTTGTAAAGCATCTGCTAGATTTTTAGCATCATATGTTAATAACTTACTAATTGCTGCACCAATAAATGCATCTCCTGCACCTGTTGTATCAATTGGTGTGACTTCAAATCCTTCATGACTTTGTACTGAACCATCTTTTAAATGTATTTCAGAACCAGCTGCACCTTTAGTATAGATAACCGCTTCTACATTACCTTGAAATAGCCACTTAAGTGCAGCTTGTTCATCAGTATATCCCGTAATAAAAGTTAACTCTTCATCTGAAATTTTTACAATGTGTGCACGTGGTATAAATTGACGAATAGCTTGTTGACATTCTTCTGCACTATCCCACAATGGCAAGCGAACATTAGGGTCAAAAACTATTGTCCCCCCTGCTTGATGAAATTGGTTAATCAATGTTTCATGTGCGATTTTCATATCACTTTGTACTAAATCAACAGAGCAAAAATGTAATATATCTTCCTCAGTTACTGTAAGATCTGTTAAATATTCAGATTTGTATAACATATCTGCTGAAGGTTTACGATAAAAAGAAAATTCTCTTTCTCCGTCTTGAGTTAAGCTCACAAATGCTAATGCTGTATTCGCTTCATCTGTACGTCGTATAAATGATGTGCCTACACCTATATCATCTAATGTTTCAACAATAATATCACCAAAAGCATCATCGCCTAATTGTGTTACCATTTCAGCATGTCCGCCCAACTTCTGTACTGTACTTGCAACATTACAAGGTGCACCTCCCACTTGACGTGAAAAGGTTTCAACATCTTTTAATTTTGTATCTGTTGTGCCCGGTATAAAGTCGATTAACGCTTCTCCAATAGCATATAATTTTCTCATTGTTCCCCTACTTTCAAATCATATTTTGTAAGTTGCAGATAAACTTGACCCGATTCTGTTGATACCTTAATACCATCTGCTTGTTCTGTTGGAAATATACGTGATGTTAATACTCGTTCACCATCATTACAAAAAATTTCAATACTAGAAGTATCTACAAAAATTTGTAGTTGACGCAAAGGCGTATCTAACGTAGTACTGCGCGTAGTACCCATAACTGGCTCTGGTAATAAACCACTGTCAGTACGATCTAAAGTAAGTTTGTGCGTTTTCGTATTATAACTGATTAAAGTACTACAATTTTTGTTTTTGCGTAATTCAAAATATATTTCTGTTGCTTCATTTTCTAAAATATCAATTATTAACTCGTATTGAGTCCCATCATATGGTTGCAATTGTCTTGTGAATTTGTTGGCATAACCTAATGCCGTTTCTTTATTAAATCTTAATTGCTGTAAAGCTTTAATTGGTCGTTGCTTAAGTTCACCTTGTTCAATTGTCAATTCACGAGGTAGTGTAAAACAATGTGCCCAACCGTCTTCATCAGTTGGATAATTGATCTCTGGTAAGCCCATCCAACCTATTAAAATACGTTGACCGTGTTCATCTATAAATGTTTGTGGTGCATAAAAATCAAATCCGTGATCTAATTCAATAAAATCACCATGATTCATCGTCATAGTAGTCAAATCTAATTGACCCATTATATAGCCTGATTGATAGATGTTGTTAAATTTTTCTCCTTGTGCTTCAATACCTTGTGGGCAAAAAAGTAACATGTCAAAACCGTCTAAATTAAAATAGTCGGGACATTCCCACATATAACCAAACTCAGTTAATTGTGTAGTTAAGTCACCTAAAAGTTCCCAATTGACGATATCATTAGATTTATAGATTAATGCTCTACCATTTAATACTTCATTTTGTGCACCTATAATCGCATAATAACTTTCATTGTGTTTAAAGACTTTAGGATCTCTGAAGTGTTGAGTATAACCCTGTGGTGGCTGACTTATAACTGGTTTTGGAAATTTTGTTATAGTCCCATCTTCATTCATTTTGGCAATCATTTGGCTTGAATGACGATTCCACTCATCATCACGATGGTTTCCGGTATACATGTAATAAAGTTGTTGGTTGTATTCAAAGGCACTACCACTATACACACCATGGCTATCCGCGATAGTATCTGGTTTTAATATCGGACCTTGAGGTTCAAAATGTACTAAATCTTTACTTGTAAAGTTGAACCAATATTTTAATCCATGTACAGCACCTAATGGAAACCATTGATGAGATAAGTAGTACATCCCATTAAAGTAAATTAAACCATTGGGATCATTCAATAAACCTGTTTGGGGTTGAATATGGAATATTTGTCTATATTTAGAAGCACTGACTTGCTCTTGTAATTGATGTAATTCTTCATGTGAAACATCTTCATATCGCTGATAACGGTCTTCTCGACTCCACTCACTCATTGTTAATATTCCTCCTCATCTTAATACATATTCATTTTAGCATGTTTACACATTTTGTGGTACCGGTTCCATTTAATAACTTTATTTAAAACTAAGTTCTACATCTATAAGAATTTTTTCTTCAACTGATTGATGTTTTATGAGTTTATCTAATTGAGACATCGCTACTTCACCAGCGGCTTCAAAATGATAAATTACAGTATTAATCACCGGTGATACTAATTGGGTCATTGGATCGCCCCCAAAACCAACTATCATACGCTGATCAAATGATAATTGATGTTCAGTGCAAAATTTATGAACTGCAAGGCCAATAGCATCTGTGGCGCCAATAATAACATCGTAAGAATGATCTTTATGTAATTCAGATTGCACGTCAATCATGGCTTCCTTAAAATTAAATGATGTCGTTGTAACATCAGGCGTTACATGGTATTGCTTCAAACCATCAATTAATCCATTTTTTCTTTTTATTCCCACAGCAGTATCGTGTTCAGTAACACTAAAATACTTAATGTGACGATAACCTCGTTGACCAATTAAATCACCAACAAGATATCCTGCATGGTAATCATCGTGTACAATGCAATGGAATGATTCAAAATGTTGGCCTACAATAACGACAGGGACATTAATTTTATTAATGACCTCTAAATGTTTATCGGTTAAATCAGTAGCCATAAAGATAATGCCATCAACCTTACTGCGATAAAATGTTTCTAATGCATCGATTTCTAATGCTGGATCTAAATTAGTATAATTAAGTAATAATCTATAATTCAAACTATCACATAAATTTTTCACACCTTTAATGGTCTCATCTACTGCATATGAATTCATTCTCGGTATAATAGCACCTATCATGTTTGTTTTATGTGCTCTTAAACTTTGAGCAAATTGATTGGGTTGATAGTCATATTGACGAATAATAGCATCTAATTTCACTTTAGTTTTTGTACTCACAGAACCATTGTTTAAATATCTAGATACTGTACTTTTAGATACACCTGCAATTTTTGCAATATCTGCTATGTTCTTCATATTTACTCACTTTCATTTATGTACTGTATTTGCACTTTAAACTATATTTTATCATATTGTAATCGCTTAAAATATAAAAATACATCGATTTATAAATAGAACAGAACCTTTAAAGTATTTATGCTGACTCTCTTCAACTTCATTACCTTGGAGAACTATTTTAAATATAATTGCTTCAAGCTAGCGATGCACTAATGCCAATATAAAAAGAGACTAGGACGAATCAATTTTGTCCTAGTCTCTTATGTTATTATGCTTTTTGAACTGTAATTGTCCAAGAAGCATCATCTAATTGTTCATAGTTTGTTACTGGATAACCTTGTTCAGCAGCCCAGTTTGGCAATGCTTCTGTTGCTTGTGTACAATCAAAATCAATTTTCAATTCATCACCAGTTGTTAATGTTTCCATTTTCTTTTGAGCTTCAATTAATGGAAATGGACAAACCATTCCTACTGTTCCAAGTTCATGTACCATAAAACAATCCTCCTTAATAATTATGTTGTTTGAGTTTGAGTCGTTACTTGAGCATTACTTTGTGTTGTTGCTCGCTGTGCTTTTTTCATTGGTCTGATAAAGATGAAATAGCTCATAAACCATGCACCTAAAATCATAGAAGCTAGTGCTACCCAGCCCTTCCATGACATAGTCGCAGTTTCTACTAAGCCATTCCCTATTGAACAGCCACCGGCTACTGACGCACCAAATCCCATACAAGCGCCCCCAATGACACTATTTCTAATGGTTTTTTTATCTGGTAGTCTCCATTTAAACTCTCTTGAACCTTTAGCTGCGATATACGAACCAAAGAAAATACCTAATACTAGGAACACTCCCCAGTCTAACAGGTTTACATCACCAGTCATAAAAAATTGCACAATGTTAGCTGATGGTGTTGTTATACCTAAACCATACATACGTCCTGTAGATTCACTGACAGGCCATGCTAGCAATGCAATCAATCCGACAACAATTGCTGCAATAAATGGATGGTATTTCTTTTCAAATAGATAGTAACGTACGCCTGTAAATTTTTGTTTTAATTTTGGTACTGCTACTTTTGATTTAGGTTTACGCAATGTTTTCACTACAAAAAAGATAGTAATTGCAACTAATAAAACTACCCAAACCCAAGTTGGAATACCTGTTGTTTGAGACATACTTGTACTAACCGTAGTTGGTTTGTTAATGCCATTCATTACAGGTAATAACAAACCAAATTTAGTTACTGCTGCCGTTACAGCGTATAATGCTAAGGCAATCCAACTCCCTATCAATCCTTCACCTGCACGATACCAAGTACCTGTAGCACAGCCACCTGACAATACCATGCCAATTCCAAATATAAATGAACCAATAATTGTTCCTATAATTGGATAACTTGATTCAGGTATTTGAACTACTCCTGTAGATGTCAAAATAAGTAGTCCAATACTTTGTATTGAAATAGCAATTAGTAATGCATAAAACATCTTATTACTTTTTTGTATATACATATCTCTAAAGCCACCGGCTAGACAAAAGCGTGTTCTTTGCATTACAAATCCTAATAATGCTCCTACTATTAGTCCACTAACAATTAACCAAATCACTTTATCTCCTCTTTTCCGATTAAGTCAATAAGATTAATAATATAAAATTTCACTATAAATTTCAATAGTTTGCGCAAATTGTAATAATTTTGTAACTCTAAAATATAAAGGGAGTGGGACAGAAATCCGATTTTGAAAAAATGATTTCGTCGTCCCACCCCGGCAAGGATGACTAGCATTGAAACAAGCTCGGTTTGAAGCGCATTTTCAATGCAGTCAGCTACTGCCAATATGAAAAAGGTTTCGACTAAAACATGGAGTGGGACAGAAATCCGATTTTGAAAAAATGATTTCGTCGTCCCACCCCGGCA
>ERZ1023497.162-NODE-162-length-29078-cov-117.592599_pt1 | contig 29078 bp, 38 predicted proteins | sample MGYA00380543_ERZ1023497 | MGnify/ENA primary metagenome ERZ1023497 (study PRJEB33173, sample SAMEA4830384) | metagenome | study: EMG produced TPA metagenomics assembly of the PRJEB25223 data set... | reverse complement strand
AGTTATAAGTTAAGTACCACATAAAAATTGTCCAGTTTACTGTTGACATACCAATGGAATAAAGAATCAAAGTGGGAAGATGAAAAATGGTAAGTGAAAAGATCAAAAAGGAGAAATAACATGAATTTAATAACAAGTTTTCTTGGAAAAGACGGGCAAATTTTTGGTAGAGATGAAAGAATATTCTCTGAAATAGGTATTAATAATATAACAGATGATAACAAACAAAAGATTAGAGAATATATAGAAGATTTCTTAGATAGCAAAGATGAAATTGAAATTTTAAAAGCAGACAATGAAAAATTTATTGTGAATGCGATAGAAATAAAAAAAGTTAATGTAAGAGAAAATTATCTTGGAGGAAAAAATTTAGAGATTGATGTTAAGTGGTCATAATGAAATAAAAAAGTGTTGCCCCAAATTATACTGATTTTCTCAATTTATACATTTCAAGCACAATCAGTAATGCAATTAAAACATTGTCATATCAATACTTGTAGCATATTTTAAATATTTTAATTATCGTTATAATGAACTCCCGCCGTCTCCATTATATAGCCTATAACCCTTGTGGTTATGGGCTTTTTATTTTTGAGTGCACAAAAAGTGCTGAAAATTACCAAGAATTTATGCCTATGTCTGACAAAGAGTTATTTGATCAATTAACTTCTGATGCGGGTGATCAATATACTCAAGAAGAAGCACAATATGCGATAGATAATATTGAAAATCATATATCAGATGAAGATTCAGATGATGAAGATACTGACGATGAATATGATACTGTCACACGTAGTAATGTAATGGACATAGTAGAAGACTATGAAGGAAGTATATTAGATACGGATACTTATACGTATAGAGAACCTGAAAAGAGAGATGACGGAAGTTGGGGATTTGCATTTTATACTAAAGACGGTGAACTAGCTGGTTCATATATAGTAGATGAAGATGGCATTGTCACTAAATATGATGAAGATGGTGTAGAAGAATAAATTGAATTTGTACGTTTAATAAAAAGTCCTAGCTAATTTGATTAGTTGGGACTTTTTAAAGGCAATAACTGTATTTGAAAATCAAGTTGATTAGGTGCTTAAATTACAGCTAAATGCAGCATTTATTTATAGACAATATTATGCTAATTTTATAAAATAAAAAAGTGAGCAAGTTAGATAGATGGTGGCTAATCTCTTATAAAGGGGTGATGCCTATGGTTATAGTTGTTACTCCTAGAAAGAAATAACATGTCGGACTATGAGATTTTAATGATAGTCTTTACTGTCATTGCTTTAGTCATGATTAAAGAAAACCAAAAAAAATAACCATCACTAACTTTAAACCACTCCCGTCAAGGTGGACAACTTAAAAACAAAAACTTTAATTAAGATACGTTCCGATATTCATTTGGTGTTAATCCATCAAATTTTGGAACGTATCTTTTATTCATATAAAAATCTCTATATTTGCTGATTCCTGTTTCAAGATCTTCGTATGTACTGAATTGATTTCTATAGTAATATTTTGATTTCAATGTGCCCCAAAAAGCTTCTATCGGTTGGTTATCTAAACAACTTCCTGCTTTTTACATGCTAATTTTCACATTATTTGTATCTAAATATTTCTTGTAATGCATAGAAGTATATTGAAAACCTCGATCACTATGTATAACTGTATTAGATACATCGTTATTTTGTAAGGCTAATCTTAATGTGTCCATAACGAGTTTTAAATCATTACGTTTACTTACTTTATAAGCCACTATACTTAAATCGTACCGATCAATTATAGCGCTAATATACGCTTTTTAGCTTCAAAGTTTCTATTTAATATATTTTCAGCTGTAAAATGTGGTTTGACTCTAATCCAATTAGGACGCTTTTTCCTGATTTGTGCTTGTAAACCAAGAATTCTCATAATCCTTCTAATACATTTTATATTAATATTTAGATTACATTCTCTTCTTATAGAATAGTGTATTCTTACTATACCGAAGGTTTCTTTTGATTCCTCAAATATACGTTTAATTTCTTTCGCAATTAACTTAGAACGTTTTTCATTATTTGAAACTTCTTTATTACACCACTTATAATAGCCACTACGGCTCACTTCTAGACGCTGACATAACATTTTGATACTATAATTTCGTTCTCTATTGAGCTCAAATATCATTTGATATAAATGTTCTTTATGACCTAGCGAAAATGATTGTTTCGATACTTGAACTCTTGCCACTTTTTTACGATCGCTTTATCCATTTCTAAGTATTCTATTCTTGTTTTTAACTTTTTGTTTTCTAATTTTATTAGTTCTATTTCTGATAATTCTTGCTGCTTTTTTTTCCCCACGTTTATCTTTTAATCCATCTATACCATTCTCTTTATACTTCCTAACCCAGTTATATATTTGTTGGTAAGAAACACCATATTCCTCCGAAGCTTCTTGATAGTTATAATTTTTAGCTATAGTATTTTCAGTGATTTCAATACGTTCAGATAAAGTTGTTTTTCTCGATTTGCTCATAGTGGAAAATCCTTTCCCTGTGTGCTTGTTAGATTTTCCTTTATTATAATTCTTTACCCAAAACTTTAAAACTGCTATAGAACTAATGTCATACTTTTTCACAACTTTATATGGTGGAATATTTTTCTCTAAAATATCTTCTATTGCCATTACTTTTAGTTCAGAAGTATATTTAGTTCTTTTACCAAACGGTTTTAGTCCTTCTTCACCATATGCTTTATATCTTCTTACCCATTTTTGTAATGTAGCACTAGAAACCCCATGGGTTTTTGCTGCACTGTATCTTGTTAGATTACCACCAATTATATCTTCTACTAGTTTAATACGTTCTTCTAAAGGCATTTTATTTATAGTCATAAAAATACACTCCTCTAATATAGTCCACTTTTTATATTTAAAGTGTCTGCTTGAAGGGGAGTGTATCACTTTGGACGAGTTTGATGGTTATTTTAGCAACTATTAAATCAGCCACCGTCTTTTTAACGGGCTCATCTGGGTGATACACAATATGTGTGTCGCCCTTTTTCTATATATTATTATATTTTATTTATGGTGTCTATTTCAATTAATAGGTGGAAGGTGTAGAAGAATAAATAAAAACAGTTACTTAAAAAGTCCTAGCATTTAATTAGCCAGGACTTTAATTATTTCTCCAATCTAAATATACTGATGGCTAAGCCGATAAAGACGGTGCCTATTGCATAGTCGAGGATGGATTTGAATTTGTGATTATTAAATAATTATCTTATGTAGTTAAATAGAAAGCTACAGACTTGTTTTGTAATAAATTGAGGTAATATACTCACATAAAATAGTATTGCTTTCGGATTAAACATTGTACTTAAAAATTCTTGTTTATATGATGATGTCAGACTAATATTCGCCTGTATTGTAGGTTCAGTTGTAATGTTAAAAGTTTTTTTATCATTTCCTTTTAAATAATATAACAAAGAAATATTAAAATAACTATACTATTTTATAATTAAGTGGTATTTTTCATTGGATTTAAAGGGTATTTTAGGAGAGCTTATAAAAGTGAAGCTATTAAAAAGATTGGTATTTTTTATATTAAATTTAAAAGGAAGTTTAACAAAGAACCTAAAGTTAATAAAATTCCTAAAGCAAATATAAATATTTTGAAGATACTTTTGCCTTCCCAGATAAATATGATAATGCTTATAAGTATTAGCGTAATGCCACATATTAAGTACATAGTGCCTCCGTCTGATTCAACAGAATAAATGTTTTTTTGAATATCATTATTTTATCATAAACTTTTAATTAAATAGTCTTTAAACTTACGAAGTTGACATATAAATTTTTTATTATAACATTTAATTAGTTACTTAAATGATTAAATGATGATAAAGAAAAAGGTGTGATTTATGAAAGGTATTTTTAAAGCTTTATCAGATGAAACAAGAAGAGAAATCTTAGAAATGTTGAAGGATGAAAAGATGACTGCTAGTGATATCGCAAGTCATTTCGATATGAGCCAAGCTAGTGTTTCGCAACATTTGAAAATACTTAGACTGAATGACTTAATTTATTCTGAAAGACAAGGAAAGTATATATATTATCACTTAAACTTATCTGTTTTTGAGGAAGTCATTAAATGGGTGATACAGTTTAAAAACTAAATGAGAGGGTTTTTGAAGTGAAAGAAATATATAAACAATCTAAACTCAGTATATTTATTATTTGTATTGCTATTATCACATGGATTATAGCAATTCCGTTTCTACCTCATGATGTTCCTATGCAATATAATGCAAATGGAGGAATTAATTGGTCAGCTAATAAATTTGTAGCAGCTATTGTCATGATTGGTATTATGTTGTTTAGTTATATCATCACAAATTTAAAAATTGCTAAAGATAAAGATCAGCGCAAATTTTCTAATATAAGATCTTTAAATGATTTACTCAATCCTTTAGTTCAAGGATTTATATATGTCATTACGTTAATTGTAATAAGTAATGGACTAGGGTATGAAATCTCAGCCAATTTTATAATACCAGTTTTAGTTGGTGTACTTCTGATTATAATAGGTAATTATTTACCTAAGGTACCGAAAAATAATACATTGGGGATTAAAAATAAGTGGACGAAAGCTAGTGAATTTGTATGGAAGAAGACGCATAGATTTACAGCTTTAATTTATATAATAGTTGGACTCATGATGTTTGTTCTAGGTTTATTACACATGATTAACACTGTTGTAACGATTACTTTAATTGTAATTCTTGTATTAATACCACTCCTTTATTCTTGGTACACATATCAAATCGTATCTAAAAATTAATTTAAATATTTGAAGGGCAATGTGTTACGACATGTTGCCCTTATTTCATAAGTATATTACTATTATTCATAACAAATGTTATTTATTAATTATGGAATTAATTAAAATACTAAAGGTGATTAAATGAAAGCATTCTTATTGTTGATGGCATTTATTGTTGAAGGTTTACTGATATTACTAGGAATAGGCTTTGATCTTTATACTGGGCATCTTGGTATTAGAGATGCATTTTATGATTCATGGATTACGAGTCACTTTCATGTGAAGCGGAATACGGTAGGTATGTTAACTGCAGTGGCTTTTGCTTATCTTTCTTTAATGACAATGTTTATTATCGTCCATATCGTTTATAGGGAAAAGGGAGAAAAAATTAAAATAATGTCTGCTTTATTTATTTTAGGCACTATGGCTTATGCATTTTATATATTTATAAAAGGTATCAATTATCTAGTTGAATTTGCTTCTGTACATTTATAAATTAAGATAGGAGGCGTCATATGGATAAAGAAAATAAAAAACATAAAGCTGATAAATTATCTTTTGGAGATTTTTTAGAAGGGTTCTTTTATATAGGAGATATTATCAGAGCAATATTTATTACAATTCCAAGAGCTATAGGCTGGATATTTAGAATAATATTTCGATTATTTGACTAAAAACATCGTAAAGGTGTTTTTATTTTTTTGATTTGAGATCATTGAACATTTTTTTATTTCTAAATGCTATAAATATAATCTTTTAAGGTAAGGTAATTTAATCGAACAAGATAATAAAAACATACGATAAATTTTTGTGAATTTAGTATAATTAACAAGTGAATATTCAACTAGGAGTAAGTGTTATGAAAAAGATTATATTGTTATGTGTAAGTATTTTATTCTTAGCAACTATTGCAAGTGGTTGTAGTAATGGAAGTACTGATAATAGTGAAAAAGAAAAAACATACAAACCAGGTACGACTGACAGAATTCCAGTTGAGTTAGCGGGTACAGTTGATGGAGATACTGCGAAATTTATTTATAATGGCAGCAAACAATCATTTAGATTTTTACTAATTGATACACCTGAAACGAAACATCCGAGATTAGGTAAGCAACCATTTGGACAAGAAGCATCAGATAGAACGAAAGAATTGTTAACGAATGCAAATAAAATCGAAATAGAGTTTGATGTAGGGGGACAAACAGATAAATATCAACGTTATTTAGCATACATATATGTAGACGGTAAAATGCTTAATGAAATATTGGTTAGAGAAGGATTAGCTAAAGTAGCATATGTATATCCACCAAATACAAGATATTTAGATCAATTAGAAAGTGCACAAGAAAAAGCCAAAGAAGAAAAATTAGGTATTTGGAGTTTAGGAAGTGCATTTGAAGATAATCAATCAAGCACACAACAATCTACAACTAATCAATCAGCATCAAGTAATACACAAAGTTCAAACGGAACAGGAAGTACTACAACACAAACATCAAAAAATACTTCTCAAAATGCAGGATCAGAATATTATCCAAATTGTACTGCACTTAGAAAAGTATATACCAATGGCGTACCTAGTACACATCCAGCATACAATGGTAAACTAGATAGAGACAAAGATAACTTTGCATGTGAAGCGAATTAATCAGCGTTTATATTAGTAATCAGTAAAGTTTCAACCATTATAAGTGGTTGTATTGTTGCTTTATTTGCGAATTGGTTACGCAAACAGAACAAAAAATAATAGGTGACTAACCACACTAAAAACCCCCTTATTTTCCGAGAATAAGGGGGTTTGGTGTTGTCCATGATGGAAGCTATCATGGTTGTATTGTATGGAAATATTATACAATATTGATCAGTCCAATTCAAAAGTTTTCTTCACAATTTTCAATGTATATATACTGAAATTTAGCGTGTTATGTACCTTTATAAGTGATACAATAGATTTTAAATTATTTAATGTGAGGTTTGAATGATGACAAATGTATATTTTTTAAGACATGGTGAAACGGATTGGAATTTGGAAGGTAGAACGCAAGGTAGAACGGATATTCCTTTGAATCGTAATGGCGAATTACAAGCAAAGGAAAGTGGTGTAGTTTTAAAGGAAAAAGAGATTGATGTGATTATTACGAGTCCTTTAAAAAGAGCTAAAAAAACTGCTGAAATTGTTCAAGAACTATTGAATGTAGATTTGATTGAAAGAGAAGCGTTTATTGAATTATCGTTTGGTGATGCTGAAGGTTTGACGCTAGCTGAAAGACTCGAACGATTCCCAGATCTTATTTACCCTAATAGTGAAGATGGGTCTAGCATTGAGCGTAGATTTTTAAAAGGATTGGCTGAAATACATGAAAAATATCCAAATCAAAATGTAGTAGTCGTATCTCATGGTGCCTTTATTAATGCCATATTATATCATTATTCAAATGGAGAAACAGGAACAGGAAAAATTAAACTTACAAACGGTAGCATATCGTCGTTAAAAATATCAGACGATAAAGTAGAAATATTAGAATGTAATCAAGTAAATCACTTGTCTCAATATAAGAAAATTGGTGAGATATAAAGGATGTGGAACCTTAACTACATGTTCAAATTGTATTATTCTCCATTTATATTAAAGCTAAGGTAGTTATACTGCCTTAGGTTGTTTTTATATGTGTAATGAAAGACATAATTGGGTAAAGTAGTGAAGTAGTAATAGTAAATGAAATATTGTAAGAGGAGCTGATAAGCATGGGAAATATAGTAAAACGTATTTTAAGATATGTTGGTACAGTTTTAATTATGAGACTTATAAGAAATCTTTTTAGTAAAGGTTCTAATAAACGTTAAAAATTCATGAATTTCTTTAGATTATTATTAAAATAATGTTTAGAGTTATATACGTTGGGTATTTTATTATTACAAAGCTATTTACCTAGAGTGGTTTTGAAGATATTTATTCGTATATGACATAAGCACCGCACAAATTTGTGTGGTGCTTTTATTTGTTAGATATATCTGCATCAAAAAAGAAGCATATCACAAAATCATTTAAGTGATATGCTTCTTTATATTTATTGTACTTTCTATTTTTTAATTGCTTTTAAAATGAATGAAAGTACTAAGATTAAGATGATTGAACCGATTAATGCTGGAATAATTGCAATTCCACCTATTACTGGTCCCATATCTCCTAATAATTTACCACCAATTGCTGAACCGATAATACCTGCGATAATATTACCAATAATACCGCCTGGAATATCTTTACCTAAAATAACACCTGCTAGCCAGCCGATTAAACCGCCGACGATTAACATTAATATAAAGCCCATATATAATTACCTCCTATTTTTCCACTTCTTTATATATATCCAAAGCGAAGATTCGTTAAACACTTATAAAGAAAATAATTGGTAAAATTAAACAATAATTGTAGTAAATAGTTGTTTTTTAAAATATTGGTATTATTTTATGAGCTTCCAGGATATCTTTAGTCCAAAAATATTGTTTGCCTTGTCCTGTATATGCTGGTACTAAAACATCATTTCTAATACAGGCATAGAACCATTCTGGATCGACACCACTATATAATAAAGTTTGGTATTCAATAAAATCTGCTTCCCAGTTTATATTAAGTTCTTTCATAATTATACACTCCATAAATATTAAGCTTTATGACCTGCAATTAAGTCTTTTCTTTCTAATAATGTACCACTATTTAATAAGCTTGAACCACGCATCACAACATCTTTGCCATATTTCATACGTATAAAATCTAAATGATTTTCGAGTGTCTCTGTCTTAATTTTATATGGATCGTCGAATAAAGATAATTGTTTAATTTGGTTCGGAATAAATTTGCCAAATGATATCGCGATCGTTCTATAAAGTCTGTCCGGTTCTAACCGTTGAGATAAATAATCCCATAATAATTGTGTGATAACATAAGTATTCATAAATCCCGTTTTATCTGTAAATTGCTTCCGCACACCTCCAACGTCTGCATAACCAACACTCACGCTAATACGTGTAGGGTATAAATTGAGCTTTCTAGAACGGAAATAAACTTCATCTACTTGTTCATTTAATACAGTCTTAAGTTCATTCATACTGTAATCACGCATAAGTATTTGCGACTTACCTAGAGATTTATCATATATACGATGAGGATTTCTAATGACGCTTTCATCAATACCATTAGCATGCAAATGAAGGTCAACACCAATAACCCCAAAGTCCCGCTTCAAATATTCCACAGGATAGTTAGCTAAATGACCAATTGTAAATATCCCTTTCTTATTAAGCTTAGCTTCTGTACGTCGATTGATTCCCCACATGTCTCGTAAAGGTTGAATGGACCAAACTTTAGACGGCACATCTTCATAGCGCCATTCTGATATACCAAGACTCGTATGCTTTGCGTCAATATCCATCGAAAGTTTAGCGAGTAATAAATTAGATCCAATGCCAATCGTGCTACGAATTTGAGTATAATTAAATATACGCTCTTGAAGTTGCATCGCTAATGAAAAGGGAGAATGCGCAAATAAATGATACGACTCTGATACATCCATAAAGAATTCATCTATACTGTATTGATGAAAATCTTCAGGAGCAACATAATCCAAAGCAATTTTGCTAATCTGTGTTGATAATTGTATATATTTCTTCATAGATGGATTAATAACATAGATATCTTTACGTTGAGGTATTTCATATAAACGAGAACCTGTTTTAATACCAATTGCTTTTAAAGGTGGTGTAGCTGCCAAGACAACAGAACCTTTACGCTTCGTATCAGCCACAACAGCTAGCTTAGTCGTTAGCGGGTTCAAACCTTTCTCAATACATGAAACAGACGCAAAGAAACTTTTTAAATCCACACATAAAATATCCCGATTTAGACAATAACTGTAGTCATACATAAAAATCACCCTAGTCATATTGTACTTTTATTATACGAACATACGTTCTGTTTTGTAAAGTATAAACTTGTGTAAAAGCACAATATATTATCATTTTATGAATGTTACGTACTACATTAAGACTTTAAATCTTGCCATTCTTCCCGTAAAAGTCCCATTCTAATAGAGTCGTAATATGTCCCGTTATAATATCTTACTTTTCTAATTCTAGCTTCCATCGTCATACCAAGACGTTCTCCAATTTTGATCATGCCTTTATTTCCTGACCAAGTTGTATAACCAACACGAACAATATCTAAAGTATTGAATAAATGATCAATCCACATACGCATGACATTAGTGCCAATGCCTTTACCCCAATTATTAGATTGATAGATTGAAATACCCATCTCTAGCCACTTAGAAGGTTCATGTTCCCAATAATAAGAGACTGTACCAATAACTTCATTGTTGTATATCACAGCCCATCTATTTGAAACACTTATCCACTCATCCTTTTGAAGTAAAAAATCATCATACGACATAGCATGATGAGGAAAATAAGGCGCATCCCATAACTTCCATTCAGGATTTGAATCTTTAAAAGCCATCTGCCATATACTATTTAAATCTTCTAATTTAATAGGTCTAATATGTAATTCACGATTTTCACCCATGTTATCCCTCAATTCTGTATAAAATAATTAAAATTATTTTATACAGAATTGGAAATATATTAGGTGTGTTTTAATAAGAGAGACTTAATCTTACAAAATTGTAAGCTTAGAAGCCTGTTGTGACAACAATGTTAGGACTATTTCAAGTGATATGATGCTATCATTTTACTTGAAAGGAGAGATAACATTGAAAGGTTTATTAAAAGGTATTGTTTTTCTAATTATATTTGTCATTTTATGTTGTTGTTTATTAATCGTTATATTTAGTACATCTGGCTCAAGTGAGATTAAAGGTGTATCAGATCAATTAAATCCATTTATGAAAGAGAAATACGCTTATGTAAAGACAAAGCTACCTGATGCTGTTGAAGAACATAATATTAGAAGATATAAGCAAGAAATTGTAGATGAAGATGGTAAACGTACGAAAGTAGAATTTATATCATCAGATGAGCTTAAAACAAATCACTATTTAAAAATTAAGCATAAAGGGACACATGTGGAATCATTTGAAGAAGTCGATAAAAGTGAAATACCAAAGAAAGCCCTAAATGCTATAGAATAAGGAAGGAGCGAGATAATCAATTTATCTCGTTCTTTTTTATTTGTAATAAATATTTAATATAACGAAATATTCTTCAAGTATATTAATTAATTATAGTTTGTAATACAATATAAAAATAAAATATAAGGGGGATTATTATGAAGTACAAGTTTGGAACAGCAATAATTTTGACGACAAGTGTATTATTTTCTCAATCTGTTGGATATATCAATGCAGAAGAACATCAAAGTGAACAAACAGAGAACACAAGCAAATCGATTAGTTTTGAACAAGCACAAAAGATGAACCCGAAAGAATTAACAGGCTTGCTAACGGATGAAGATCTCAAATTACATAATAAAGATGCAGAAGAAAATTCTACAGAAATAGAATCCAATCAACATACAAATGAAGCATATCAAGATGTTAATAATTATATTGCTAAAAATAATATTAAGCCATCTACAATCACGCAAGATTCTAGAATGGATAGTTTACCGAAGTATGACTATAAATCAGATAAGTTTATCGGTGTGATTATTCATGAAACAGCTAATCCTGATAGCACAATAGATGAAGAAATCAATTACATGTATAACAATTATGAAAGCGCGTTTGTTCATGCTTATGCAAGTAGTAGTAAAATTGTTCAAACAGCATCTAGTGATTATTTAGCTTGGGGTGCAGGCGCAAAAGCCAATCCATATTTCTATCAAATAGAATTGGCTCAATCTAGTACATTTGACCAGTTTGCGAAATCGGTCAATAATCAAGCATATTTAACTGCGAAAATGTTACACCAAAATGGACTGAAACCATCATTAGCCGATAATAATGAAGGAACAGGTACAATTATCAGTCACAATGCCATTAGCCAGTATTATGGTGGAACAGACCATACAGATCCAATCAATTACTTTAGTCAGTGGGGTTATGATATGGATCAATTTTATAGTCTCGTTCAAAAGCATTATAATGATTTAAATGAAACAAGTGACACTATTACAGGCGATACACATACTGTTGTTTCTGGAGATACGTTGTATAATATCTCTCAAAGAAGCGGCGTAAGTGTAGCTAAACTTAAATCATTAAATAATTTAAGTTCAAATGATATAAGTGTAGGACAAGTATTGAAACTGAAATAATTAAAAACGCCTCTAAAGTGCAAGCGTTACTGTAACTTTAGAGGTGTTTCTTTATTTAAATTTAGGTATCAATTTAATATAGAATAGTTCGCCAATAAGCTCGACAAGTGTTTGTGTGACGACAACAGTTGTCACAATTGTTGACCATTTGTCTGGTAGAGATAAAGCTAATGGCAAGACAACTAATGCATTTCTTGTGCTAGAACTAAAAGCAATCGTGCGTTTTAAATCTGAAGGTAAAGCAAAGATTTTACCAGAAAGATAACCAATAAAAGGCGCGATAATCATAAAACAAATGTAAACAGGAATAACTATCCATACGACATGTAAATCATTAAAGATTTTTGAAATTTGAGAGCCTATAACCGTCATTAATACGAGTCCCATAAAAGGAACAGGTAACCATTCTGATAAAGATAAAATGTTCGACATAGCATCGGACTTTTTGCTAAAAACTTGCATAAAAATAGCTATGAATAAAGGTATTAGAATAAGGTATACAAAAGTCTTTATAAAAGGTATAAAGTCAATGTATTTCGAGAAATCTTGGTTTAAAAATATAAGAAAATATATCGGTAATAAAATGATTTGTAGAATAAATAAAATAGGTGTAGCAATCAACATAAAGCTTTCATTTCCATGACCTAACTTCGTAAAAACAATCACATAATCAATACAAGGTGTCAGTAAAACTAAGTAAATGCCGATTAGAAGCGGTGTAGATGTAATATGAAATGCTGTGACAATTAGAAAAACAAAGATAGGAATAAAAATAAAATTAGCAATAATAATTGCCACAAGAAATTTAAAATTTAATGCCTTTTGACGTAAAGATAAAAAAGGAATTTGCGCAAACATACTAAACAATAGAATCGCAATTAAAATAGAAATAAAAGGTTCAAAAATAAGACTAGCATGGTCAAACAATAAACCGAAACCTACGCCCATCATAATAAATAAAAGATATATATAAATTTGTTTATCCTCTAAAAAAGACTTCAAGTAAGACATCATAACCTCCTGTAAATCGCTTAATATAAATCATAGTATGAAGTAGAAATTAATTCAATTGAATAAAAAGATAGTGAATATTGTTATAATATGAATACTAATACTATATTTATTGATGTTTGTAAGGGGATAGACACATGAAATCTATTTTTATGATGGATGAAATAAATGATACGGAAGAAACTCAAAAAACAGCAAAATATTTTATAGATAAAATTGAAAATTATATTGATATTCTGAAAAAAGATTACGAATTAAATGACATGCCAGAACATGTCATACGGACAAGCGATTATGTAATGACACACGTATTTAAGAAGAATGTACCAGCGTTTACAAATGAAAAAGGTATATTTATGAATATTGAAAAAGAAAGCTGGAAGACCTTTTTAAATGGTCAAATCAAAAGTGACATGTCTGAAACGACTCAAGACATATTTAATAACTATTTAGAGAAAGAAATATTATGCATATTAGGTCATGAAATTACGCACCATTGCGACTTCTTTTTAACAGAATTTGATGATCTTGACTTAACATCAGATGACTTATGGTTTGAAGAAGGATTGGTTACTTTCTTACCAAGGTATTATTTATATAATGACAAAGAATTTAAAGAAATTATACAGTATGAAACAGAATTATTTAATTATTATAAATCAAAATATGATGAAAATAATTTAGAATCATTCACATATGAAATTTATAAAAGTAATGATAATGCATATGTCATGTTTCATTACTGGAAAAGCTTTTTAGCAATAGTTGATTTAGTTGAAAACTACTATGAAGGCAACATTCATAAGATGATCAAACAATATCAACAATGGAATAAAGAAGGAAAAAAGCAAAAATTAAGTGAATACCTATTTAGGAAATAAGGGAGTATTACATGGATAAAATATATATAAATAAAGATTTAATATTAAGAAATGCAGAAACAAAAGATATAGATGATTATCTTTCAGTTCCTTTTAATAAAGAACTATTAATGATGTATGGATCAACAATGGATTACAGAACTTCAAAATCAAAGGAAAAAGCAGCTTTATTAATTAAAGAAATTCAGAATGAACCTTATGAATGGGCAATAGTATACCAAGATAAATTTATAGGGCAAGTTAGATTGGTTATTGATGATATAAATAACAAAGCAAAATTTGCAATAGGGATATTTAATCCGGAATATTGGTCTATGGGAATTGGGACTAAGGTTACGGCAACTGTCGTAAATTATGGATTTGAATATTTGAAATTACATAAAATTTACTTAAGAGTATTGATATATAATACTCGTGCAATTAAGGCATATGAAAAAGTAGGATTTGTAATTGAGGGAGAAGAACGTGATAGTGCATTGATAAAAGGTGAATACTATAACGATATTCATATGGGCATCCTAAAATCCGATTTGAATATCAAACAATAGTAGCAAGAGACCAATCATACTAATAATTACAAGAAGAAGCGGTGGAAAATGACAAAAGTTATTATAATTAGAGGGAATTCAGGAAGTGGGAAGTCATCTTTAGCAAAAGAATTACAAAATAGAATAGGATTTCATACTTTGTTAATTTCACAAGATACGATTAGAAGAGAAATGTTATACGATAAACCAGGCAATAAGACATTGGAACTTATCGATTATTTAATCAGATATGGATTGGAAAATTGTGATTATATGATTATTGAAGGTATTCTTAAAGCGCATAGGTATGGTGATATGCTGAGAAAATATTTTGCAGGTAAGAAAAATGTGTTTACGTATTACTATGATATCTCTTTTGAAGAAACGTTAAGAAGACATAAGAATAAGGAAAATGCTGAATTTGGTAAGGAAGAAATGAGTAACTGGTTTGTTGAGTATGATTATTTAGGTTTAGAAGATGAAAAAATAATAAAAGAACATATAGGTTTAAACGATATGGTAGAAAAAGTGTTGGAAGATATTGATTTTAAAGAAAAACAGCGACTTTTCAATAAAAAATTTTAATACTTACCTATCCTTTATATAGCAACTGGGTTAACGCTTTCATACTTTAGCATAATATTGATTTATTTCGAAAACTGAAACAAAATAGATGAAATATTAGCTGAGATGTTCTAATATGTACAAATATGATAGTGAATAAATCAAGGGAGTAATGAAAATGGAAAGTTTTATATTTAGCGTTATTGGAGTTGTAGTATTAATAGCTTTTATTGTGATGTTAGGCACGACGGTTGTTAAAGCGATTAGAGATACTAGGTTCAGGATTCCGTTGCTAAGTACCATTATATTATTCTTTTTAACTTTAGGTTGTGCTGTTGGAATTGTTTCAACTGAACCTGTCCAAGATAATCATTCAAAAATTAAGTTCGATGATCACGTAGCAGAAGCACAAGCGAATGAATATGTTCAGAAAAAAATGAACCATTCTAAAGAGATTAATTATGACAAGTATAATAATGAAACATATAGCCACAACGAATTGTTAAAAATCACAAATGCTAAGGTTGATAAAATTAGCCATAGTGAAGCTGGTGATAAAATCGTCGAAGTTACAAAAGGTAGTGGGGACGATAAAGTGTCATATTATATTATAGATTATGATCATAAAAAACTTGAAGAAGGCGAAAGCTATACTTTTTATGGTAAAGAAGATTTGAAATATGATGCAAACAGCCAATTACATGGATTTAATGTATGGAAAGTTGAATAGAGATAAGCAGAGTCTGGGACATATTACGTTGTCTTAGACTCTGTTTTTTTCTATTCTAATTATCAATTCTAAATGAAAAATAAAAATTTGCTCTTGCCAAATAAAAATTCATGTATTATAGTTAAAACGTAGTCATTACGATTTATTTCCGGAAATGAGATGGCTACTTTACTTACTTAATATACGATTTCAAAAGAGTGAGACATCAATTGCCGTCTCACTCTTTATATCTAATGATTTATTTCAAAAAATTTTAATAGTAAAAGGAGTATATAAAATGGCGAAGAAGTCAAAAATTGCGAAAGAACAAAAAAGAATTCAAATGGTTGAAAAATACCGTGAAAAACGTGAAGAATTAAAAGCTAATAAAGATTACGAAGGTTTGAAAAAATTACCGAGAGACGCTTCTCCTACACGTATTACACGTAGATGCCAAGTGACTGGCAGACCAAGAGGTGTATATAGAAAATTCGGTATGTCTAGAATTGCTTTAAGAGAATACGCACATAAAGGTCAAATACCTGGATTGAAAAAATCAAGTTGGTAAGATTTTTAGTTTATATGGGATAAATAGATAGAAGGTAGGGGAAAAGTGTTGAATAAAATACCAGTTACAGTGATGAGTGGTTATTTAGGATCTGGAAAGACAACGCTGCTCAATAATATTTTGAAAAATAGAGAAGGATTAAAAATTGCAGTCATTGTAAATGATATGAGTGAAATTAATATAGATAAAAATTTAGTCATACAAGGCGGAGGTATTTCACGAACTGACGAAAAATTAGTAGAGTTATCGAATGGCTGTATTTGCTGTACTTTAAGAGAAGACTTATTAATAGAAGTCGAAAAGATAGCTAAACGAGGAGATGTCGATCAAATCGTAATAGAATCAACTGGTATTTCAGAGCCGGTACCTGTTGCCCAAACTTTCTCATATATAGATGATGAATTAGGCATTGATTTAACAAGTATATGTCGTTTAGATACGATGGTTACAGTTGTAGATGCACATAGATTTGTTCATGATATGTATTCTGAAGATTTGTTGAAAGATAGAGACCAAGGCGTCAGTGAAGAAGATGAACGTTCTATTTCAGACTTGTTAATTGACCAAATTGAATTTTGTGATGTACTTATTTTAAATAAAGCTGATTTAGTAGAAGAAAAGGATTTAAAGCAATTGGAAATCGTTTTGAAAAAGTTACAGCCTAAAGCGAAATTTATCAAGACAAGTTATGCAGATGTACCGCTTCAAGAAGTACTCAATACAGGTTTATTTAATTTTGAAGATGCAAGTCAATCAGCCGGGTGGATTAAAGAACTAACTGAAGGTGGCCATGCGCATCATACACCAGAAACTGAAGAATATGGTATATCATCATTTGTCTACAAGAGAAGACTACCATTTCATGCAGAAAGATTTAATCAATGGATGGAAGATATGCCAACGAATATTATAAGAGCTAAAGGTATCGTTTGGTTAGCTCAATATAATAACGTGGCATGTCTATTTTCTCAGGCAGGTTCTTTTGTAAATATTCACCCAATTACATTCTGGGTTGATGCGATGAAAGAAGAAGCGAAACAAGAAGTCTTTGCTTCTAGACCAGAAATTAAAGCTGATTGGGATCCAGAATATGGCGACAGAGAAACACAATTTGTCATTATCGGTAGTGATTTAAATAAAGAAGAAATTACAAAAGCATTAGATCAATGTTTATTGAATTCAGAAGAAATCGATGCAGATTGGACAAAGTTAAACGAACCTTACCAATGGCAACTATCAACAGTATAAGTTAAAAGCATGAGTATAAGTAACTGCTCATGCTTTTTTGTATGCATAAAAATATCTACGACCTCCCAATATGAGATGCTTAATGTTATGATATTAAATAACTAAATTGTAATTAAAAAGGAGTCATTACAATGATATTAGAAACGGAAAGAATCAAACTCGTACCCCCAGCTTATACATATCTTGAAAAATTATTTGAAGTTCATCATGATCCAGCAAATCAAAAATACAACCCAGCAGGTCCAGCAACAACAATAGAAGCTTTTAGAGAAACATTAGATCAATGGATTAAACATTATGAAGACCATGGATTTGGATATTACGTCTTGATTAAGAAAGACCACTATCTCCCGTTTGGCGTATGTGGGTTGCAGTATAAAGAAATATTAGGACAAACATATTTGAACATTTACTATCGAATAGAAGCTGCAGAAACACAACAAGGACTCGTATCAGAAGTAAGTAGAAAAATAATCGAGCACGTCAAAGAATTAACAAATAACCAATATAAAATCGTAGCATTAACTAAAAAAGAAAACACACCTTCAATAAAGACAGCAGAAAAACTAGGATTTAAACATAATCCAGAACTAGATGATTACGACGGAGAAGGCAACGTGTATTACTTTAGTAAATAAAGAGTGGTGGGATGGAAGTAAGGTTACTAAATAAAAATGATGTAAATGCATTTAGGAGTCTTAGGTTACTAAGTTTGCAGACAGATCCATCTGCGTTTGCGTCTTTATATGAAATTGAAATAAACTATCCGATTAGTAAATTTGAACAGCGATTAGAATGTAGTGATACAAAATTTACAATAGGTGGTTTTGAAGATGATAACCTAGTTTGTGTAGCTACTTTTTATAGAGAAGCGGTTAAGAAGATGCATGATAAAGGGAATTTAGTGGCGATGTATTGTCATCCTGACTATAGAGGTACAGGCATTGCTGAAAAAATAGTCGATAAATTGATTATTGAAGCATCCAAGTTAACAGGCTTAAAATACATTGATTTAAGTGTACTTTCTAATAATGAACGCGCAGTAGAATTTTATAATAAAGTCGGCTTTGACAAATATGCTACTGAACCAAATGCAATATTTGATGGAAAAGATTATTATGATGAAGACATGATGAGATATGAAATAGAGTGAAGAGACAAGATCGAGAAATATGGACCGATAAAATAAATTACCGGTCCAGAAACGGGAAATATGGACCGATAAAAATAATTATCGACCCGAAAATTGTAATAAGCTGAATTGTCCATAAGACGATTCAGCTTATTTTCATCTTATCCGCTTCTACAAACTACATAACAGTTCGTTATTGTTGCTATATTAAATTAATCGAACATAACCAATTGAATATTCAAAATATTATGATAAAATAAACGCAATTAAACATTATCAAACAATCAAAGGGGATTGATTTGATGAAAAATATTTACAAAGTGGGGATTTATGTATTGGTGTTAGCGTTATTTTTAGCTGGTTGTAGTAGTGGTGGGGATAGTGATGGTGCGAGTGGTGATTCAAAGGATACCCTACGTTTAATTGCACCGTCTGATTTAACGACATTAGATTCTAGCTTGGCTGTTGAAGCTGGTGCTTTTGAAGTAATGAATGCGACACAAGAGGGGTTATATCGTTTGGATAAAGATGATAAAGCAGAACCAGCGATTGCAACTGGTGATCCTAAAAAATCAAATGATGGGAAGACATGGACATTTAAATTAAGAAAAGACGCGAAATGGTCTAATGGAGATCCTATTACTGCACATGATTTCGTTTATTCATGGAGAAGAGTTGTAGATCCAAAGACTGCATCAGAATATGCATACATCATGTATGATATTAAAAATGCTGAAGCAATTAACAAAAGTGAGAAAAAACCTGAAGAATTAGGTGTGAAAGCAATTGATGTTCTTACTTTACAGTTAACGCTCAATCAAGAGTTACCTTATTATAAAGAACTATTAACATTTGGAACATTCATGCTGTTGAATGAGAAGTTTGTTAAAAAGCAAGGCAGTAAGTATGGAACGACTGTGGATAAGACGTTATATAGTGGACCATTTGTAATGAAGAGTTGGAAAGTAGAAGATAATTATTCGCTTAAGAAAAATAAACATTATTGGGATAAAGTTCATGTATCACTTAAAGGTATCAATTATAGAGTTATTAAAGACGAACAAACGGCACTCCATTTATATAATAATGATAAAGTGGATACAACGGAATTAAGTTCGCAAAATGTCGAATCTAACAAAGATAAAGAAGGCTTCGATACGAATTTAGAATCTGCTACTTATTATATTCAAATTAATACGCAAACGAATAAAGACTTACAAAATAAAGATTTACGTGCTTCACTTGCACAAGCAATCGATAAAAAATCTTACGTAGAACATAATTTAAATGATGGTTCTAAACCGATAGATACATTTACGCCTGAAAAAGTATTTACAAATGAGAAAAAAGAAGATTATAACAAGTTAGTCAATGCACCTTATACGTATGATGTTAAAAAAGCACAAGCTTCATTGAAAAAAGCTAAAAAAGCATTAGGTAAAGATAAAATAGATATAGAATTTTTAACATTTGATCAAGATAATGCTAAAAAAGATGCAGAGTATTTTAAAGAACAAGTTGAAAAACATTTACCTGGTGTAACAATGTCGATTAAACAACAACCGAACAAACAGAAAATAGCACTGACTAAAAAAGGTGACTATGATGTAGCAATTACAGGTTGGGGACCAGATTATCCAGATCCAATGACATTTTTAGATTTATTCCATAGTGAAACAACTAAAGGCGAAACGGGATATAATAACCCTGAATACGACAAAATTATCAACGAAGGTAAATCTTCATTACTTCAAGATCCAGACAAGAGATGGAAAGAACTCGCTAGAGGAGAAGAAATGTTATTGAATGATGCAATGGTTATCCCTCTTTATCAAAAAGGTAAAGCAAGATTAACGAAAAAAGAAGTTCACGGACGTATCATTCATTACGTAGGTACGAAAGAGTACAAACATGTAAAATTAGATAGATAATTTATTTATTGCTAGGGCATGATTCAATGTCCTAGTATATTATTTTCCATAAAGTTGAGTATTATTATAAGAATAGTTTTGTATAGTTTGAAAATTATGATAAGATATTCCCAATCATTAAATTACATATCATCATTGGAGGATTTTAAATGGATTACTATACTAGGGATTTGAAACGATCAGATATAGAAGATATTCATGCATATAATGCTTTACCTGAAGTGAGTCAGTATCAAGCATGGGAGCCACAAACTTATGAAGAAACAGAAGCTTTTGTTGAGATGTTATTAAATCGAGATGAAAATTGGATGTACAACGTCATAGTGGATGCAGAACATGATAAAGTCATTGGCGCAGTGCAATTAGTATGTGATACGAAAAATAAAAGTGGAGAGCTTGGTTATATCATTCATCCTGATTATTGGGGTAACGGCATAGCAACGGATATTGGTAGAACGATTATTAAATATGGTTTTAAAGTATTGAAACTAAATAGAATTTGGGCATCAACAGATATTCGTAATACAGCATCTGAAATTGTTCTACAAAAGCTAGGTATGAAACATGAAGCCATCTTAAGACAAAATACAAAGCTTAAAGATGGCTACAGAGATTCATTGATTTATAGCATTTTAAAAGAAGAATATTAAAATGAAACAACAAAAGGTTCAGTACGATTTAAACAGTACTCGAACCTTTCTTTGAATGTTTGTCGAGTAACCATATTCATAACTTCATCATAAGTAAAAAAGCCTACTTCTAAACTTTCATCATTCGTTTGAAGCGTGCCACCTGTATAACGTGCTAAAAATAATGTGTTGACGATAGAACTTTTCGTATTTTGGAAAATACCACAAAATCTTATAATTTCGATATCAGCACCAGATTCTTCTTTAACTTCGCGAATTGCCGCATCATATAAAGGTTCGCCCAATTCAACTTGACCTCCAGGCATTTCCCAACCACGTTTAGGACCTTTAATGAGTAATATTTTATCTTCGTCATTTAAGACAATACAAGCAGCTGAAACAATATGTTTTGGAACCATAAGTAACCTCCTGTGAAAATTAGATTCTATTTAATCAAAAGTCGTACAAATAATATTTTATGATTAAATGACTAAATTGTCATATAATTACCTTAAATGTATATAAATATACGTCATTTTATAAAGGAGAACTTTTATGCCTATTAAAGTAGAACAGTTAAATATAAGTTTTGATTATGAAGGAGATAACTACGAAATACATCCTACACTTATTATCCAAGATGAAGAATTGACACTCGTTGATACAGGTTATCCAGGTTTCATGGATAAGATTGAACGAGAAATTATACGATTAAATTACAATATAGAAAATTTGAAAAATATTATTATCACACATTATGATGATGATCACATCGGTGCGTTAAAAGCTTTTAAAGACAAATATCCTAATACACAAATTATAAGTAGCTTTGTAGAAGCTAAATATATAGGTGGACATGCTAAATCAGAACGATTGATTCAAGCAGAAGATTTGTTAAATGAAATGTCAGAAGATGAAAAACCATATGGTGAAGCATTTGTTAATATGCTACAAGAATTAGAACATGTCGATGTGGATGTAGAAGTCACAAATGGGGCGCTCATATTAAATAATGAAGTGGAAGTTATTGCGACACCAGGACATACGTCAGGGCATATTTCATTATATATACAATCAGTCAATAGCGTCATTACTGGAGATGCTGCTGTGAAAGAAGGAGAGACTTTAAACGTAGCGAATCCTGAATATAGTATGAATTTAGAAGACGCAGAAAATTCCTTAAAGAAAATTAAAGATTTAAATGCTGAGAAATATTATTGTTTCCATGGCGGATTGTTAGAGAAAGCTTGAAGATTATATAAATCTATGATTTACACGTACACAAATGGGTATAATTTAGGACAAGGTTATATTGTGAGGTGAGCGCATGATTAATATTATTCAAGCGATTGGTTCTATAGGGACCTTTATTATGGCGATTCTATATTTTATATCCGTCATGATTCAAATTCGTCAAATTAAAATATCATTTATTCCTTATTTATCTTTTGACCAGATTATATTGGAGAAGAAACAAAGTGGTATTAAAGTGATGAATTTAACTTCGTCTGATCATGAATATTTAAATACGGCTTTTAAACTATTAAATTTAGGCGGGGGTTCTGCTAAAAATATTGAAGTCGTCTTAAAGTTAAATGGCGATGAAGTAATACAACGTAAACGTATTAATATTTTACCAAATAATCAATTCTATTTAATTCCTCTTAACCAAAAAGTCTTTAATGAATTTAAGAAGACAATCGACAATCACTATTTTGAAACGAATATGACAATTGAGTTGAAGTATGATGGTCAAGTTTCTAAAAAACGATCTTCCAATGAATATAGAATATCAATCGATGATTTTGTGAATATGGATGATAAAGATTTATATGAAATAACTTTTGAAAAATTAGAAGAATAAAGGTGTTACATAAACAGGTTTTGAATTTATTTTTTAACCTGTTTTTTTTAAGTGAAGTCATATATAAATAGGTCAATTATAGTTAATAATTATTTGATTTTGTACTATTGTTTTGAATAATTCATGCTATGATGAAAATATTAATCATTTGTAGAGGAGAGAAAAAATGAGTAGTCTACTTTTTGCGTTATTATGGGTTGTTATTTCGATTGCCTTTATAACGACTTTGATTATTACAGTCGTTAAATATGCTAAAGAAAAACAGTATAGTAGCTATTTAGTGAGCACAATTTTACTATTTGTAATCGGTGTGATTAGTTTTGTATGTATATTTGTCAGTCTGTCATTCGATAAAGAATATTCATATAAACAATTATTTAAGGAAGATAAGCCTAAAGCTGTTAAGCATGTTTCTGACACACCTAAAAAAGAATTAAAAAATATCAAACTAGGTGATAAAATTATTGTTGATGGTCTAGAAGTGACCGTTACAAAAGCAGAAGTTGTTCAACCTGATGACGGTTATTCTTATTCGCAAAATGGCAAAATTCTTAAAGTCACTTATAAGTTCAAAAATTTAGAAAAAGATAAAAAATTAATCGATAATTCTGATTTTCAACTTACTATTGGTGGAGCGGTACAACCGCAATTTAATGGTATGAAAGATAATAAAGGTGGATTCCAACATCAACTTGATAAAGATGACAGCAAATCAAGTTATTTATACTATGATGTAGCGGACGCTGATAAATATGATGTTAAAATGAATTATGAAACTTCTAAGAAAACGTATAATGCTAATTGGCGTATAAATGATAAGGATATTAAAGATAATACGCCTAAAGAGAATCCAACTGAAGAAATCAATTCTACTCAAGAAGCGCCAACTTATGAGCAAAGAACGGTTCAACAACCTAACAATAACGCTGATGAAGAGAAGAAAAAAGCTGAAGCTGAGAAAAAACGTAAACAAGAAGAAGCAGATAAAGCGGCTAAAGAAAAAGCAGATAAAGAAGCAGCAGAGAAGAAAGCTGAAGAAGAAAAGGCAGCTAAAGAGGAAGAAGAAAAACGTCAAGAAGAAGCGGATAAAAAAGCTGAAGAAGCTGAAAAGAAACAACAAGAAGCTGACGAAAAAGCAGCAGCTGAAAAAGAAAAAGCTCAACAAGCAGCAGAGCAGAAAAAACGTGATGAACAAGCAGCAGCTGAACGTGAAAAACAACAACAGCAACAACAAAGAGATCAAGAGGCACAAAGAGAGAAAGATCGTGCAGCTCAAGATGCAGCACAAAAAGCAAAAGAAAGATCAACAGAGCAAAGACAATCTCAAAATAATTCAAATGAACAAAAAGAACGTTAGTTAATCAAATGGACAATTTATGCGTAACATAAGAAAGAGGTAACCAAATGACGACAGTATATTTCAACCATGATGGTGGCGTAGATGATTTAATTTCATTATTTTTATTATTACAAATGGAAGATGTAAATTTGATTGGTGTAAGTGCAATTGGTGCAGATAGCTATGTAGAACCTGCAACAAACGCTTCTTGTAAAATCATTAATCGATTTTCATCACAAAAACTAAATGTTGCAGCTTCGAAAGAAAGAGGGAAAAATCCATTCCCTAAAGATTGGAGAATGCATGCCTTCTTTGTAGATGCGATGCCAATGTTAAATGAAGATATTGAAGTAAATTCTACAATTTCTGAAAAAGAAGCATATGAAGATATCATTGAAAAGGTAATGAATAGTTCTGAAAAGGTAACAATGCTGTTTACGGGACCGTTAACAGATTTAGCTAAAAGTTTGAAAGTTGAACCAAGAATTGAAAGTCGTATTGAAAGAGTTGTATGGATGGGTGGTACATTGCTGAATAAAGGTAATGTTGAAGAACCTGAACATGATGGTACAGCTGAATGGAATGCTTTTTGGGATCCAGAAGCAGTGAAGACTGTTTTTGATACGCAATTACCGATTGATATTGTAGCATTAGAAAGCACGAATAAAGTACCTTTAACACCAGATGTACGTAAACGTTGGGCGAATGAAAGACAATATGAAGGTGTTGATTTCTTAGGTATATGTTATGCGCTTGTGCCACCATTAACGCATTTTGTAACAAATTCAACTTATTTCTTATGGGATGTATTAACAACAGCATATGTTGGTAAACCTGAACTCGTTAAGAAAGAATCACATAAAGTATCCGTCATTACAGATGGACCTAGTCAAGGTAGAACATTCAAAAGTGATGAAGGTAGAATGATCAATATCATTAATGATGTTGATAGAGATGGATTCTTTGATTACATGACAGATTTAGCTAAAAAGATATAATAAATAAGCACTTCATTCAGTGTCGTTAGGATAAAATAGCGAGCTGAATGAAGTTTTTTATAAAAAAATTAAAATTTTAAATTGCATAATGATAGGGCTCAACACTGTTCAACTAATAAAATAGTGAATTTTCTGATTAAAACCATTTTATTAGGTTATATGATTATATAGACAAAATGGGGAGTGTTTATAATTATGAAGTTTAAAAGAAAGAACGTTAATGTTGTCGACGCTAGTAAAACGAAAAAAACAGTCGTTGCAACTGGTATTGGTAATGCGATTGAGTGGTTTGACTTCGGTCTATACGCTCAACTAGCAGTCATTATCAGTATGAATTTCTTTGGTAATATGCCAAAAGAAATTCAACTTGCATAAACATTTGCGGTATTTGCTTTTGCATTTATAGTAAGACCGATTGGTGGTATATTCTTTAGTCATTTAGGAGATAAACATGGTCGTAAAGTCGTCCTTTCAACTACAATTATTATGATGGCTTTATCTACGCTTGCTTTAGGACTATTACCGACACAACACCAAATCGGTATTTGGGCACCAATTTTATTATTAATTATTAGAATGATTCAATCGTTCTCTACTGGTGGTGAGTATGCCGGTGCAATGACTTATATTGCAGAAATTTCACCAGATAAGACGAGAGGTAGACTCGGTAGTGGACTTGAAATTGGAACTTTATCAGGTAGTATTTTAGCCGCTGCATTAGTAGGGATTATGTATGCTCTATTGAGTGATGATCAAATGGCAGCTTGGGGCTGGAGAATCCCATTCATTATAGCTGCACCACTTGGTATTATAGGTGTGTATTTGAGAAATAATTTGGATGAAAGTCCAGCTTATGAAACAACACTTGAAGAGCAAGAAGAGCTTGAATACTCTTATAAAGATATCTTCAGAAAATATTGGAGAGATATCATCGTCTGTTTCGCAGGTGTAGCTTTCTTAAACGTTGCTAATTACATGGTATTATCATATATGCCGTCATTCTTAAATGGCACTTTAGATTTAGGTGGTACGATGAGTAGTTTATTAAGCACGTTAACGATGGCAGCAATGATACCAGCAGTATTCTTCTTTGGTTGGTACAGTGATAAAGTTGGGAATAAAAATACCATTTTATTTGGATTAATAGGATTTAGTTTATTCTCAGTATTAGCCTTCTGGTTAATGAGTATTCCTTCAATACCAATTGTTATTTTAGGACTATTTATCATTGCACTGTTTATGTCTACATTTGAAGGTGTTATGCCATCAGTATTACCAAGTATTTTCTATACAAAAGTGAGATTAAGAACATTATCACTTGTTTATAATATTGGTGCAGCAATATTTGGTGGTTTAACACCATTTATTTTAACAACTTTAGTCGAAACAACTGGTCAAAAAATTGCACCATCTTACTATCTAACATTGATTAATGTCGTTGGACTTGTCATTTTCTTATTTATGTTTAAGACAACGTCTAATAAGTCATTAAGAGGATCTTATCCTAATGTTGATAATAAAGAAGACTTACAAGAAGTATATGAAAATCCGAAAGATGCATTATGGTGGAATCACGAAGAACCAAATAAATCATAAAAAATAAGGACTGAGACAAAATTTGTCTCAGTCCTTATTTGTGTGACTTATATTCAATTAAACAGCTTCTACTTCTAAATTCACGTCAATATTTCCACGTGTTGCTTTAGAGTATGGGCAGAAATCATGCGCTGCTTTTAAATATTTCTCTGCGTCTTCTTGAGATACGTTTTTTACTTTAGCGGCAATATCTACTTCTAATTTAGGACTTTCAGCATTTTCGTCATCTACTAAACGAACAGTTAACGTAACTTCTGGTTCAGCATCACGAACTTTGTTTTGTTTTAAAATTAAATCAAAAGCACCGTTGAAGCATGAAGCGTAACCTGCTGCGAAAAGTTGTTCTGGATTAGTGGCATTACCATCTGCTTGTTGTGGTGGTAATACATCTACATCGATTGCTTTATCGTCAGTGTAAACATGACCTTTACGTCCACCTGTGTTTGTAGCTTTTGTTTCATAATGAGTTGCCATAAAAAAATACCTCCTTTAAAGTATATTATCTGTTTACCCGTATATTATTTTTTAAATCATTTATAAATTATAAATTTTCATATATAAATTGTCGGAAATATGAAATAATATACATTATCAAAATAAGAGAGGTCACAACATGAAAGCAATCTTAATAGGTGTCTTGGCAGCTTTATTTTTTGCAGTTACATTTGTCGTTAATCATATGATGGCTAATGATGGTGGAAGTTGGTATTTTAGTTCCTCTTTACGTTTTATTTTTATGCTGCCATTTTTATATTTGTTTGTACTCATTAAAGGCAGAACAAAATTTGTTTTAAAGCATATTCAACAAGAGAAAAAGACTTGGTTCATTTGGAGTGTAGTTGGATTTGTATTGTTTTATGTACCGATAACTTTTTCAGCAGAGTATAGTCCGGGGTGGTTGATTTCAGGTACTTGGCAAATAACAATTATTTGCGGCATGATACTGGCGCCATTATTTGTAGAAACAGTTGTTATAAATGGCAAAGAAACAATCGTTAGACATAAAATTCCATGGCGTTCCTTATTGATTTCAAGCATTATGTTTATCGGTATTATCATTATCCAAATTCCTCAAGCAAGTGAAATTAAAATGAATTTATTTTTATTAGGTTTCTTACCGATTTTAATTGCAGCTTTTAGTTATCCTTTAGGAAATAGAAAAATGATGCAAGTTGTGAACGGTGAGCTCGGTACGATAGAACGTGTATTTGGTATGACTTTAGTCACATTGCCTATTTGGGTAGTCATTTTTATTGTGGGCGTACTTAAAGAAGGATTACCTTCTTCTAGTCAAGTTGTACAAGCATTTATCGTCGCACTATTTTCAGGCATCATCGCAACAATTCTATTTTTCTATGCTACAAATATTGTGAAAGATAACCAAGAACAATTAGCAGCAGTTGAAGCAACGCAGTCATTAGAAGTTGTATTTGCCATTATTGGAGAAATGATTCTCCTAGGCTTACCGTTACCAAATGGTTTAAGTATGGTAGGTGTAGCACTCATTATAATTGGAATGTGTATATATAGTTTTATCGATCATATTTCTTTTGGTAAAATTTTCAAAAAATCATGAAGTGAGATGTTTAAAAATCCTTTTACAGGGTAAAATATACACGAATGGTCAATCATTCAATTAAAGTTTAATGAAGGGTGATATAAAATGGCAGACGAAAGCAAATTCGAACAAGCAAAAGGTAACATTAAAGAAACAGTTGGTAATGCAACAGATAACAAAGACCTAGAAACTGAAGGTAAAAAAGATAAAGCTTCAGGTAAAGCTAAAGAAGCAGTAGAAAATGTTAAAGATAAAGCGAACGAAGTTATCGATAAATTTAAAAAATAATACATTTTCTAATTTATTTAAAGCATAAGAAAAGCCATTAGACACGATGACTGGCACTGCACCCTTACTAAGGGAGCTCAATAAAAACACTATTTTCTAGGCCGCTAATTTCCTATATTCTATAGGGGATAAGTAGCCTAGTTTTTGTTGAATTCTAA